>Ga0208814_1000064_pt1 | contig 84826 bp, 82 predicted proteins | sample MalvirAntarct_55_FD_184253 | JGI IMG/M metagenome (GOLD analysis project Ga0208814, IMG submission 184253) | Marine viral communities from the Global Malaspina Expedition - Malaspina viral metaG Antarct_55 (SPAdes) (version 2) | ecosystem: Environmental > Aquatic > Marine > Oceanic | place... | reverse complement strand
GTATTAAACAACCCCCCCCCCCTACACCATATAGCAAACCATATAGCAAACCATATAGCACACCACCCCTACACCATATAGCACACCATATAGCACACCATATAGCAAACCATATAGCCATAGCCGTCGTCAGACAATATAAAATAAAGTGGGTATATAAATGTTTAGAATTCTCTCTTCATTCTTATTTTTAATCTGTTTAGCAACAACAACAACAACAACGACAGCAACAGCAACAATCATACAGGATAACCAGTTAGAACAAAGTTCCGCCGTCGGCAGACAACAAAGTTCCGCCGTCGGCAGACAACAACATTCCGAGTATATCCCTTCTCTCGATATAGAAGAATATTTAACAACATATACAAATTCATTAAGAGGAGGTATCGCTACTTTACCAAACGCATTCACATGGTCAAATGTAGAGGGAGTCAATTATTTAACAAAAAACCTCAATCAACATATACCAGTATATTGCGGTAGTTGCTGGGCACATGGATCAATAAGTGCTTTAGCCGACAGAATAAAAATCGCACGTAAAGCGCAGTGGCCAGATATCAATCTAAGTATTCAGTTTATATTGAACTGTCAAATGGGAGGCAGTTGTAATGGCGGCGATCATTTAGCTACATATAAAGCCATAAAAGAATACGGATCCATTCCCTATGATGACTGTATGGTGTATCAAGCCTGCAGTAGTGATTCCAAGGAAGCGCAATGCCAGGAAAATAAAAAGGATTTCGAATGCACGGCAATAAACACATGTCGAACATGTGATACATTCACCTCGAGAGGTGGTTCGTGTTATCCAATCACACAATATCCAAACGCGACAGTAGCCGAATATGGAGCAGTGAGGGGTGCGCAAGATATGATGACCGAGATATATAAAAACGGACCAATCGCATGCGGAATAAATGCGGCCGAGATAGATGATTATCAGGGAGGTGTCCTCAATCTACCCAAAAAATTAAAGACAATAAACCATATAATTTCAATCGTGGGTTGGGGGTATGACGAAACGTTGGACAAACAATACTGGATAATCCGCAATTCATGGGGTTCATATTGGGGCGAATTAGGTTTTATGCGTCTAGTAGTAGGTGAAAACCAATTAGGTATTGAAAAATCATGCGCCTACGCTATACCTGGAAACTGGACAATACATAATGTACATTGTTATGAAGATGGGAGTAATTGCGCTTAAAATAAAAATAAATAAATAAAATATAAAAACAGTCCCTCCTTCTGTTTTTTATTTCATATTATTAGAAAATTGATTTATTTTTTATACAACATATATTTGTATATTATTACTTATTATATACTGAAAATGACAACAATGTTACATAACGACCACTTTATGAAGTTGCGGGAATGGATCCCGATTGATAAAGTGGATTGGACTACATTGTCTGAAAATCCCAATGCGATTCCTATTCTCGAGAAAAACCTCGATAAAGTGGATTGGACACAGTTGTCTGAAAATCCAAATATATTCGAATACGATTATGTTGCTATGAAAAACAGAATATATAAAAGTGGAATCGCAGAAGACCTGATGAAAAACAGATTTCATCCAATGAATATGAGTAGATGGGGCAAATGGGGACACGATAGTGTGTTTGACGATGAATAATGAAACAAAAATGAAAAACGGTTCCTCCCTTCTGTTTTTTATTACATATACGGTTCTATAAATACTGTTTTCAATATTATATATATTTTTGTCGATAATATATACAATATAATAAATGGGTACTACATTTAGTTCTTCTTCTGCCAAAAATACTAAAAATAAAAAAAATATAAGCGAACCTATTGTGAAAATAAGTAAAGAGGTGTCCTTTCTTACGAATCCAGTAATGGACGAGTGGAATCAGAGTCCAAGAAATTCGGACGAATTTTATAATTTTACAAAAGCAGACGTAAATCATGATGGAAAAAAAATACGCACACGTAAAGAAGTAGCTGAGAATAAAAATAAACGCAATAGATCCATAACACAATATTATGAAACAAAAAGACATACTGATTTAATAGATTATTCTAAACCAATAAAAAAAAGAAGGTTAGGTTTAGACGATGAAATGACTACGCAAACCGGTGGAGGCAGGCAAAATAAAAATACTAGAAAGTCCAAGACTCATACCAAGACCAAGACCAAGACCAAGAGAACCAAAACTAAAAGAAGGTAATTTCTTAGTCCCGTTCTAGTCCCGTTCTAGTCCCGTTCTAGTCCCGTTCTAGTCCCGTTCTAGTCCCGTTCTAGTCCCGTTCTAGTCATCCAATCTTCATCCAGTCGTAGGCAGACCAAGTCGTCAGCAGACCCATATTTTTATTTTTTCTTGGAGACAAGTCCGGAATATTCTCTAAAGAAATAACCGGAGGTGAGTAATAAAAGTACAGCCAAACTTAATACGCTATATTTTTCATCCACTTGTAAATTTACTTTAGCACCGACCCAGGCAAAAATAGTATAAAATAAGGTAATAATAAGGGCTGTATAAGTATCAACATCACCTGATTCCCAATATTCATAGACCGCACCGAGAGAAATGGGAAACAAAACGGCCAATAATGTAGTTCCAGCAGCCATGCGATGAGTTTTAGCTACACCTGTAAATAACAGCAACATGGTGATGTAAAATCCACCGGCAATACCTTGAAACCCACCAAGAAATCCAACAATACTTCCTATAGCAACAGCAAATGTGTATTTCAATAGATCATTCATTTAATAGACTATAATATATAGTAGTAAAAAAATTGAAGTAAATTTTCCAAAAACGTGCTTAATCATATTTAATAAAATAAGAACGTCAAGTTTATAAAATGAGTTCATTTACACAACACTCCAATAACCAGCAACAACCTCAATCCAATCACATAGAATATGCTGATGAATGTGCAATCTGTATGGAGGAGTTGGATAATGGAAAAAATTTCGCCAAGACAAATTGCGGACATAGTTTCTGTTTGTCTTGTTTGGTAAGAGCACTTAAGAACAATAATACGTGTCCTATTTGTAGAGCCAATATTGAGGAAGATAGACCTCAAAATCCAAATATCATAAAATTGGACGAGTGTGTAGAACTGATCAAAGACGAAATGGATATGTTTCCCTACAGAGAACATTTGGATGCTATAACCATGTTTGACAATCCGGTTTCCAGTCTCAAGAGTATGTTAAGGGTTTTTGGACTAGGACTATCAAAGAGTATTATAGCTTATCAGAATGAAGAAATGGAAGAAGACGAAGAGATTTGGGACGACGAAGAGGAAGAGGATGAGGAAAGAAGTGAAGGAAGTGAATCAGATGATCACTCGTAGTAAGGTAATCATCTATAAAATAATTTACCATTGTAATTAATAAATAAATACAAACTAAAGGAGGAAGAAAACAAAACTCTTTTTTATTCGCCTGTAGCGCAACAAGGAACGCAACAATTAGCCGTCGGCAGACCAAGACAAAGACCAAGAACGTAGTTCCCGCCGTCGGCAGACCAAGACAAAGACCAAGAACGTAGTTCCCGCCGTCGGCAGACACGGCAGACACGGCAGACAACGAGATAAAAATATATTGAATTATATATATACAATACAGAATGGTAAAATCAGTGAAAAAGAGAGAAAAGCGAAAACACAGTAGTTTAAAAAAAAGAAAGTCATCAAAAAACAAATACCAAATATCGTCGATACCATCGACATTAAGGATAATAAAAGATTCGAAGGAACAACTCAATGAAATGATGAAATTGACGGATAGACCATTATTAAATCGTTTATTTAGAAAAGAAAACATTAACAAATTAGATTCCATGCCAGACGAACTAACAGACATAAACAAATATTCAGCAATATTAAAAAAAGAATTCGCAGATTTAGAACGAAATAAAAAAAATCAACCAAACCAAGATTTCTATGATTTTGTAAATTATCAATGGATAGAAGACCAAACACAAGAACTAAAAAAAACGCCAAAATACTATGTCGAAGTAGATGATTTTCGCATTGTTCAAGACGATGTCTATAGAGAAATAATGGGCTATACAAATACTTACATAAAGGAGAATCCTCAATCGAAAAAAGCGAAATCCATTGATGCCGTAGCTCACTGTGTCCAAAAAGCGAGCAAAAAAAAGGGACTACAACATTGTCAAGAAATTCTAAAAGAAGTCAATCTTTTTATAGAAGACGAAAACATGTATGGGCTCTTAGCTTATACAAATCAAGACGAAATATTTTCATGGCAATCGCCCATTGTCTGGTCAGTCATGCCGGACGAGAAAAACGTAAAAAAATACATCAGTCATCTAAGTCCTCCTCAACTAGGGATATACGATTATTTTATTTACATAGACGACCCTAAAGATGATCAGAAGACAAAGTCTTTCAAAAAGGAATTTAGAGGAAAATACTTTGAATTTATCGAACAAACATTCAAAACGTTATTACCAAATGACTACAAAGATTTCAGTCCTCAAGATGTATGGGACGTGGAGCTTCAATTATTAGACGCAATGGGATGTAACAAAATAAAAAAGGAAGATCCCAATTATTACAATGTTGTGACAAAGAAAGAATTGGAGGAAGATTACGGATTTAATTGGACTCTTTTCACTGAAAATCTGGGAAAGAAGACACCCTTTCCAGGAGAATATTGGGTGGGAAAATCAGGTTATAAAACACCTCCCCAAAAAGTCATCGTAGCAAGTCTAAACGCCTTAAAATGTACGACCGAATTATTGAAGAAGAATTGGTCATCGAAAAAGTGGAAGACATATTGGTTGTTCATGTTTTACAAACAGATGCTTCGTTTCGATTGGGATTGGACAGAAGTATATTTCAATTTCTATGGTAAATTTGTAGCCGGCCAACCAGTGCGCTTCCCCAAAGATATTTATTCTATTTTTCCTCTTTCTTTCTGCCACAACACATTTTTAACAGAGCAATACGTGGCACATAAGAACAATCCATTATTGGAAGTATATGTAAAAAATATGGTGGAGGATTTAAAATTTTTATTCATAAAACGATTAGAAAAGAATACGTGGTTATCGCCATCGACAAAGAAAGAAGCGTTGAATAAATTACAAAAATTAGAACTCGTGGTAGGCAGTCCTGAAAAACTAAGACCGGATCCAGTATTAGATTATAGTAAAGATGATCCGTGGTACAATATGGCACTTCTAGCAGGATGGAAGCGAATCCAATTTATCAATTTGGAAGGCAAAGACGTGATTGACATTCCAGAAATAGATTGGAACGAATTTAAATTGGTCGGAACCCAGGCATACATGGTAAATGCGTATTACAGACCAACAAGCAATTCAATATATTGTCCATTGGCTTATTTGCAAAAGCCCTTTATTGACATGGACCAACGAGGAATAGAATACAATTTGGCCTATATCGGTTATACAATGGGGCACGAATTGAGTCATAGTTTAGACGATATGGGAAGTAAATTTGACGCAGACGGTAACATGAATAATTGGTGGACAAAGCATGATAGAAAAATATTCAAAAACAAAATCAAAGATGTAGTGAAACAATACGAAGCCGCTGCAAAACGAGACGGAATAAAATTCGACGCAGAAATAGGAGTGGGTGAGGATTTAGCAGATATTTCAGGTATGGCTTTAGCAGAAGAGTACTTGTATTATTTCCAATTGGTCCATGACGACATCCCATTGATAAAAAACATATCTTTAGAGGCATTTTACATATATACAGCGATTCAGTCGAGACAAAAGATATTCGACAAGGCGATACCGGCGCAATTAAAACAGAATCCACATCCTTTAGAAAAATATCGATGCAATTGTCCTTTAGCGCGTTTATCATTATTTAGAGAATTATACCAAGTCAAGCCAGGGGATGGAATGTATTGGCATAATAATGACGTCATTTGGTAAATCGGTCAAAACCCAAAACCCAAAACCCAAAAACAAAAACAAAAACAAAAACAAAAACAAAAACAAAAACAAAAACAAAAACAAAAACAAAAACAAAAACAAAAACAAAAACAAAAACAAAAATCCTTTTATTTAGCAATTAGAAAATAACAATAAAAGGAACAAAGTTTATTTAGCCATCGAGAGACATTATTATTATTATTATTATTATTATTTAGCCGTCGGCAGACAATTATTTTTTATTTTTTTGTTCGTATTATATATAAAATGGCCAAGTCAATGAGAAGAAGATCCGCATCTGCGTCCAAGAGACGTTCTGCCAGCGCTAAGCGCGCTGCCGGTAAATCCGCCGCCAGAGCTAAATCCATGAAGAAGGCTGCTGCCAAGGGTGCTGCCAGAGCCGCCAAGGCTGCTGCCAGTGCTGCCAAGGCTGCCTCCAAGGCTGCTTCCAGAGCTGCTGGTGCTGCCAGAGGTGCTAGTGCCGCCAAGGCTGCTGGTGCCGCTGCTGCCGCCGCCAAGGCTGCTGGCCGTGCTGCTGCCATGGGTAGAGCCGCTGGTGCTGCCGCTGGTGCTGCCGCTGGTGCCGCCGCTGGTGCCGCCAGAGCCGCTGGTAGAGCATAAATATTTTAGCTCAACTATATGTATCTACGTAGTCGTAGTAAAAATAAACAAATAAACAAATAAACAAATAAACAAACAAATAAACAAACAAATAAATAAATAAAGAAATAAAGTACCCCTTTCTTTATTTATTATTTAGGCAATAATATAATATCGCTGTCGTTAATAATTTTGGAAAAAAAAAAATATTTGATAATATTATAATGGCTCCTACAGACATAACTCTGACACAAAACATCAATAAACCTGGAATTGAAGTTGATGTATCAATTACTGGCGATGCTATTAATGCTATACATGTTATTTTTAACGACATGCATGATAATGAAGACCAATCTGCACTCGACAAATACACCATACCGGCCTCAACATGGAATAATCTGGCTGCGGACGCTGCAGGTGTCAGAGTAAAAACATTCACCCTTGCAGAATCTAAATACGAAACATTAAGTGAGGGATCTAAGGTTCAGCTCCATGTTTCTACTTCTGGTCTAAGTGTTAGAATCGACGAGTATCTTAGAGATATTGCGTATAAACAGGGAGTACCCTTTGAGATTATCAGTGTAACTGGTGGGGCTCAAAAGATTGTAGCAACAGTACAATTAAACACTATTATTCACGGACAAAATAGTAATGATGATGACAATTTTACCCTAGATGCGCGTTTATCCCAAACCTATATTGGCGCTGATCCCACGGTGATTGTGGGAGAAATAGACGCTACCGGTAGGGCTACAATTATATTTACAAGTGTTACTGTAGGAGATTATGAAGTTTTGGTAACTACATATAATAACTATGACAGTGAAACAAGATCCGCTACAGCATCTGTCACTACTGACCCCGTTGCTGTTACCGCAACTAACTTTTATTCATTCGATAGCGATTCACACGACGTTTCCGCAGGTCATGTTGATATAGAATTCGCAGATAAAGATTATTCTGACTATACCAACATAAAAGTATTTGCCGTTATCTCGCAAAAAGATAACACAACTATACCTGATGGGGCAGATGGTGTTAAAGGAAAAATACAAGTTTGGGCTTCTACTGATGCTTCTGGTGGATTAGAGTTCGAAAACAATATGCCTACTTCTTTTATGATACCTTCTAATATGCTTTCGACAATCAATGCCTACAATGTTGATGCTACTGACCTTGTTTCTAAGAAATTCAAACTTGCGTTACAGATAGTAGGTGATACTATATTGGCAGGTGAGACCAGCGCACGTACATTCTTTGGACCTACAACTACAACCGAATTCTATAAAGATACAGTACTAATGTCGCCTACTGTAACCTTAGATGATATCGACTGGACTACAGGTGAGCAAACAATTAAGGTTGTTGAAGCTGGTAAGTATGACGGTTATAAAGTAGTTTATGATTTATCCGGTACCGTATCCGACCTTGCGACAATGGACGCATGTGGCACCACACATAATTCCTCTGCTACACGCACTTATGGCTTTTCTGATTTAGAACTTGTTAATGGTAACAATAAAAATTTAGATGTTTTCGCCCAACGTCCTGAGATCAATCACTTAAATGCTGTCAATCCTCCCATGAATAAATCCCAGACTGCTTCACTTACTTTCCTTCAGGCTATTAAGAGTGCTGAGGCCCCTACTGTTGTCAATTTTACTGATATTACACCAAGCCACGATGGTAGCATTGAGTTTGCTTATATTGAGGCATCTGCCAATACACAACTTGTAGGCACTTTAGTCGAGTTACCCCTTGATGCATCTGCCGTGACCGTCGACACAGAGACTGCTAATATTCCTTCTGTTGATGCTTCCAACGAAATAATCGAGTTCGCTGCTGATCTTGACTCTGGTACTAAATACGAAATGCGCGCAAATACTAAATATAATATGGATGGCATATTCAACATCAGATACAACGAACTAAATGGTGACTCTTGGAATCTTTTCAGTGCTACTACTACCCAAACTGGTTTTTTCACTTCTGTTCCTACATTGACACTAACTGTTCGTCCTACAGGTACTACAAATGTTATGGGTACTGTAAGAATGGAATGTCAATCAAATGCCAATGATATCAGTAAAATGATGGTATATGTCAAGGATGTATGTGGTCAAATTCTTAACGAGGAAGTAGTTGTCGGTACTGATTTCGTGGATACATGTGGTAACCGTGTGCTTAACGCTGGTGGAAATATTAACGGGTTTAACATGAATGTTGTTCAAGATTTTGTTTTTGATACAAGCGTTAGAATTGATCCTTCTAATACTATGTTCCTACTCGGTATTGTTGATACACCCAATTCAATTGACGCTATCGCAATTGATGAGGTACTGTCAGAGGAAACATACGCTCTCAATTCGGCAATTGATGACTACAATACAGGTCTCGCTGCATATGAGTCAGCTTTAGATGCTAGCAAGAATTATTTAACTGATGCTACCTATGTCGAGAAAAATGATCTGTACGTTGAATGGACAGCCAGTGCTGAGGCTTTAGAGGCTCGTGTCACTGAGTTGTCTAACAACTTGATACCTACGTCTGAGGAGAATGTTGCGGAATTAGATTCTGATTATAATCTAAAGACCCAGAAGGAGTCAGCTGCCCTGAGCACCAAGTCCAGTATCGAGAATGCAGTCAATAATTGGAACACCGCCTACACAAACGAATCTAATTCCACTGCGAAACTTGCTCTCAAATTCTCTCCCAAGATCGAATATACCCAATTCACAGCAAGTGGCGAAGATGCTGTTGATATCCAGTCGGAGACAGTTGATATCCCACTACCTTCATCCGGTCTCGGTTATAATGCTATCTACTTGGCTGACCAAGTGGATGCCAAAGATGATGTTGTCACCGCTACTTCTTCAGCTAAAAATCTTGCTTATGGCGCGAAGCAGTCGGCCGATGCAGCTAATACTCTCTTGGATGATGAGTTAGACGATTTAGAGGCGAACGTTTCGACTACAGGTTCAGTTGATCATGCTGAAGCCGTCGCGGCTGCTGCTCTTACAGATCGTGATACCCGTGTTGATGCTATCACTACTGCCCTCACCAATGCAAAAACGGCCTTAGTTGGTTTCAATAGTCAGACCAGGAAATATGGTACCGCTTTAGTTCCTTTACTTGGTTCGTATATCTTCGATATGAACGATGCACGTAGTGCCTTGAGCGCTGTGGTCCAAGGTATTGAGAAGTTCTCTGCTCTGTACCTGCTTTAGCCGTTTAAATAATAATAAAATAAAATAAAATAAAATAAAATAAAATAAAATAAAATAAAATAAAAAAATAATAATATGATTGTATTATATAAAAATTATGTATAATACAATAGATAAAATGAACAATCAACGTTATCGCTTTAATAGCAGATTAAGTATGAAAAATGTAAATAAAAATAAAGTAACTTTAGAGAAAACACTAACAACTAATAACAATGGTGTAGCACAAGCATTACAAGCGCAACAAGCATTACAAGCGCAACAAGCATTACAAGCGCAACAAGCGCAACAAGCGCAACAAGCACAACAAGCACAACAAGCACAACAAGCACAACAAGCGCAACAAGCGCAACAAGCGCAACAAGCACAACAAGCACAACAAGCACAACAAGCAAAAGCCGAAGCTAAAGCAAAAGCCGAAGTCGAAGTCGAAGCTAAAGCCAAAGCCAAAGCCGAAGCTAAAGCCAAAGCCGAAGCACAACAAGCGAAAGCAATAGCTGAAGCCGGAGCACAACAAGCGAAAGCAATAGCTGAAGCCGAAGCAAAAGCCGAACAAGTAAGAGCCGAAGCTGAAGCTGAAGAATTGAAGAACATGATAGAGGAGCGAAAGAATATAGGAGTGGAGTATCGTAGATTAATGGCCGAGAGAAAGGAAAGAAACAAACAGGAGATAGAGGAAAGAAAAAAACAGGAGAGACAGAATAGAGAGGAAGAAAGACAAAAAAGAAGAAGGTAAAGAATAGAGCAATCAATATAGAAAAATAAAAATAACAATAGTTATACTTTTAATTATTGTTATTTTGTAAATAAAAGAACAGCTAATGTAAGATCAATACAATGTATCAATATATATTTCTAGATAGTTTAATGCTTCGTAAGAATCAGAAATTTTTCTGTAATAAGAAAAAATGGAGTTGTTTATAGGCAACGTAAAATGATAATGTTTATTTTTATATTCAACCGTGATTTCTTCTAATTCATGAAATAGTTTATTCATGGAAATAGTAGTTGAGTCACATCTAACAAATTGCCATCCATGTTCTATAAGTGATTCTAATACAGGTTGAAATGGTTGTAATGTGTCATTGTTATATGTAGTGCTAACATTATGCTTAGTGCTAACATTATTTATATTTTCCGATGTATTTACCATATAACTCATAATTATCTTTATCCTATAGTAAAAATGAAGAATGACTTTAAATGTATTTAGTTAAACGTTTAGATATATATTAGATACAAACAAACAAAGACGGTCGTATGGGGACCGAACCCCACAATATACAAACAAAGACGGTCGTATGGGGGCCGAACCCCACATGACCGAACCCCACATGACCGAACCCCACACAATATACTTAAGCACTTAAATAAGCATGTAAAACTGTTTGTAATGTAGAATGTAATGTATCTACCATAACCATAACCTCTTGAATTTTGTTTAGTAAGGGAGCCAATTTATGTATATCGTGTTTAAGAGCAAGAATAGTAATAAATCTAGGTGGAGTTGTTATATGTAAAGCGTTTGTTTCTAATATATGAATAATAATTTCCAAAGAAATATGGCATTGATTTTCTGGTTTAATGTCAGTGTTTTTCATGAGTTCGATACATCGAATCAATAGGTTAAACATGCCTATTTTATCTATAAATTCAAATTTGTTATTAAATTCATGAATCAAAGTATTTTTAATAACATCAGTAGAATTGTTTTTTTTATCAGACAAAACGACAACATTTATATGATCATCGTCGCGACTCGCGTCTAAAACAACGACCTCACTACAACTCGCGTCCGAAGCAACCACCTCACTACAACTTGCGTCTAAATCAACAACATTATTACGATTCTTCTCCAAAATAGCCTCATCATAAGCAGCATCTAAATCAATGACCATATTTATATGTAATCTAAAATATGTTTAAGTATTTAATTAAACATATTTTTTAGTACGCTCTCAAAAGGGATCGAACCTTTGACCTCACGATTAACAGTCGTATGCTCTAACCAACTGAGCTATGAGAGCGTTGGGTAACTTTTCACTAGGGCAAACCCATTCCCGTTCCTATCCCGTTCCTATCCCGTTCCTATCCCGTTCCTACCATCCTACTCCCAATCCTACCATCCTACCATCCTACCATCCTACCATCCTACCATCCTACTCCCAATCCCTTCTTAACACAAATCCTACTCCCTTCCTCCCCCCCAGCTCCTATCGAGATTCGAACTCGAGTTTCAGGATTCAAAGACCTGAGTGATAACCACTACACTATAGGAGCAAAAATATCAACAACATTTATAATATTTAACAATGTTTTTAATATAATGTTTTTAATATAATATTTATATTTTTTAATAGCTCCCTGCGCGAATTGAACGCGCGACCTTCACATTACAAGTGTGATGCTCTACCACTAAGCTAAAGGAGCCTTGGTTAAATGAACCAATCAATCAACCAACCAATCAATTAAATGATTGCTCTGTGTATATAAAGTTACTTATACATGGTAGTACAATATAGATAGTATATTTCTCTTTAAATAGTTTCGACCGAATATTTTATTTATAAACAAAATGTGTCGTTTTTGTTATTTTTTTATTTTTTTAAAATTTTTGCTAATAAATGTTTAGAAAAAATTGAAGCTTTTCATCAAAAAGTAAGAGGATGTATCATTTTAATAAATTTCAAAGTAATGAATTTTCAAGAATTTCTTCAGCACAGTCAGTTGGATAGTAAGGACTACCAAAGAGAGGGAGTGGAGTGGTGTATAGGGAGAGAGCAAGAGCAAGAGCAAGAGCAAGAGCAAGAGCAAGAGCAAGAGCAATCAAATGAAGATACCTTACAACAGTATTGTCGTGGAGGTATTGTCGCAGATGAGATGGGTCTAGGTAAAACTATCATGATGATTGCTACCATTGTATGTAATTTCAAAATGCCCACTCTCATTGTTTTGCCCAATGCGTTATTGGAGCAATGGAAGGAGCAGATATATAAAATAACCGGTCATAAATCCATCGTGTATCACGGTCAAGTAAAAAAAATTCTAACAGCAAAACAGCTTCAACACATACCTATCATACTAACAACATATGGAACTGTATTAGCAGATGCTAGAAAAGATAAAAAACTTCAGCAAGTCGTGTGGGGAAGAATTATATGTGACGAGGCTCATCATTTGAGAAATCGTCGCACCAAAGTAGCCAAGGTTGTAAGCAATCTTCAGACCAAGATTATGTGGTTGATTACAGGAACACCGATTCAAAATCACATAAACGATTTGTTTTCCTTGTTTGATGTACTGAAGATATCAAACAAGGTATATACCGATGTGGATAAGCTGAAGAACATAATCAGCACAATCGTACTGAAGCGCACGAAAAAGGAGGTAGGTATTCAGTTACCAGAACTCCACATTAGCCGCATCCAATCAGAATGGACAAACCCAAAAGAGAAGGCATTATCAGAAGATATTCATGACAAGCTAAGTTTCAGCTTGCTAAAGCAAAAGCCGATAGAGCATACACTCCGTCTATCGACCATGTTGTGCGCACGAATGTTGTGTGTGTATCCCAAGATGGCGAAGAAATATTTACACAAGTTGAAATCGATGGGCTATATAGATGACGAGAATTTCGAAGGTCTAAACCAATGTAGCAAGATGGATAGCGTTATTAACAAGATTGTAGAGCGTAAAGCAAATGGAAATCGCAAGATAGTGTTTGCTAATTTCAAAGATGAGATAGATCATATCAAAACAACACTGGTATCAAATGGTTTAACCGTTGAGTCAATCGATGGGCGTGTAGCGAGTAAGAAGAAGCGTCAAGATATTCTGACACGTGATATCGATGTACTGATCCTTCAAATCAAAACAGGCAATGAAGGATTGAATCTACAGCAATACAATGAAGTGTATTTCGTGACACCGGATTGGAATCCAAAGATAGAAGAGCAAGCAATCGCGAGATGTCATCGCCTAGGTCAAAAAAAGGAAGTTCATGTATTTCACTTTGTGATGGACAATTTCGATTTGGAAAACAAGACAATGAATATCGAAATGTATTCGGAATCTGTACAGACAAATAAGAGAGAAATAGGCGAAAAAGTATTATGTGAATAAATAAAAATAAAAATAAAAATAAAAATAAAAATAAAAATAAAAATAAATACTTAAAGAAATTATATGATAAACATACAATAGGGAGATATCACATCTTTTCTATTGACCCACCCACCCTCATTTATCTCGGTTTAGCTCAGGGGTAGAGCATTTGACTGTAGTGGTTTGTTGTAAAAATACAAAATCTGTCGTTATCGAAATGTCGCTGGTTCAAATCCGGCAACCGAGAATAATACCATCTGTGTTAATAATATTAAACTAATGAAAAGAGTTAATATTATTTTTGTTTTTTTGTTTTTGTCGAGCAATATATAGCACATGACATAATCAACAATCCCAATCATTTAATTTAGCGTCGGAATCATCTGAATCGTAATTTGATTTACATTCTTCTGTATCAAGACTACTATTAAATTTAATATCAGATTGAAACAATCCGCTTGTGGATGTAGGCGGCATATGATTTGTATGTCGTTCAGAAATATCAATTTCAATACCTATTCCAGTATTACCATCGCGACTCTTTAAAATTTCATACAATACACTATCAGTATCAATACCGTCTTTAATATATTTTTGCTTACACCGCCTTAAATATTGTATAACGGGTATATAATCAACATTCCATTTAGAGCCACGACCAGAACAGCAGCAGCAACAAATGTGGAAAAAAATATATAGTAAGTTAGTAATAGTGGTTAGCATGAAGATGCGAAATCGGAATTTGACTTTATTTTCGGCATTTAATATTTCTTGTTTGAACATATTGTCGACATCTTTAAACGCGGTTCCCAAATTAATAAGTTTGGAATTAACGGTACGTTTAAGTCCCTTGAAATAACGTCGTTTTTTTCGCAGTTTCTGTAAAATGCTATTTATATTATCAATATTGATAATATTATTATTATTGTTATACATATCGGACATGTCGTCATCATTATTATTATAACGTTTGTTTTCATATCGATGATATTTTTCAATAGAAAAATTGATACATCGATTTAAATAACTCAAATTGTTTTTTATGTCAAGTAGTTGATTCGCCAAGTACATTTTGTATTCTTCAATCGTTTTGATCCAGGTAAAAACATTGGTATTATAAACAGTGGGGTAACGATATCGAATATCTCTCGGAATCACAAATTGATTTGTTTCCTTAATGTCTTTGATTTTGTTTTTAATATTCTCCATCTCTCCCCGTATTTTAACAATAATTTCATTATGATTTGTCATTTCCTCGTCGGCAAAAGAATAATCATATTCAGAATTCATATTTTTCAATTCCGTGCGCAATAATTCTGTAATTTCATCCTTTTTGCACTTCATTTCAATTAACAGCTCGCGTCTTATATCTTCTTCGACAGCTTGTCTAGTGGGTAATTCCACTTGTATTTTTTGGCTATTGTATCCTTTGTTTTTTTCCATTTCCACACGAATAATATCTTTAATTTCATCCAGCTGTTTAGTGATTAATATACTCATATTATCGCTCCTCATCTTCTTATCGTATTCATCATCCAAATCTTCAAATAATTTCCGCTGTTTTTCTCGGATTAGATTTAAATTTTTCGCAATATTCTGTTTTTTGCGGTTAGAAATAGTATGGTTATTGAATGAAGATGTACTAAACAATAGTGTGTTACCAGATAAAAATTCCGTTTGACTTTGTAACTTGTCGTATTGATGAGACGAAATTTTATGGGCCTCAGAAGCAGCATCGAGTTTTAAATAATTAATAATGGCTAGCAATAAAGAAGTAAAAGCAGTTAATCCAGAGATTAGTAAAGAATAATCATACATATCGCTTCCACTTAAAACAGAGCATGTGGATGTAATAACAATAGTAGGAATCATTAATAAATTTAGCCACGAAGAGGTGTAATGACTAGCTTCCATATAGAGAATTTTCTGACAACTTAAATACGAGGCAATAATATCCAAATGATTGGATAAAATAGTGACAATATCTTTTTCGAAATGATCGTCAATAATGCTCATGATTTTGCCCATTTTCACCTTTTTATAACTGAGGGTAGGGAAAAGGTATTTCAGTTTTAATTTATCGGCATTCACTGTCACACGTTCATCAATACTATCACAGATAAAATAATTCTCAGACAATCGTAAATCCTGATCGTTTAAATGAACGCTTGCAACCTCGCTTCGATTATCAATCTCAATATTATTGTCATTACGATAATGGCCAACGTCATTACGATAACGAATGTTGTTACCATCGTTTAATGTGACGCGAGTACCTATTTTAGAATGTGTAATATTAGTGGCACAATCACCGTCGCCAACTGTGTTGCCACCTGTGTCACTACCAGTACCAGTACCAGTACCAGTGCCAGTGCTATGCGAGTAGTGACCGTCTGTATTATGTTCTTCATAATATTTTTCTGATTGGTCATCATCACTTTCAATATCAGAGTCAGAATAATTTACAGCAGAGCCTTTACGTTTTATTTTTGGCGTAGTTACCATGATAGAATAATCATGTAATCCAGTCTCAATATCATTATTAGAATTATTATTATTATTAGAATTATTATTAGAATTATTATTATTATTAGAATTATTATTATTATTATTATTAGAATTATTATTAGAATTCATGATATATAATATAATATTTTAAAATATACAAAACAAAAATAAAGAAATTTTTATTTTTGTTTTGTTAATTAAATTAAGAAGTTAAATGATGACAAATGTTTAAAGAGGGCTACCGTTCATGTTGGCGTTACCCATGTTTTTGGATCCACCTTTCATTCTTCGCTTAGTATTTCTGCTCTTGCGGCAGAAAGATCTCTTTTTACCACTTGAAAATTTACATCCAGAAGTTCTACGGCAGGTAGCACGACCTTTACCACGGCAAGGAGATTTTCTTAAACGACGAACATAAGAATGTCTCCTAGAAGCACTTCTTCTACGCATAGATCTTGTTTGAACCATTATAAATTATAGAGAGAAATAAATTTGCCTGTCTTGTCTGCCGACGGCTTGTCTGCCTACGGCTTGTCTGCCGACGGCTTGTCTGCCGACGGCTGGAAACTACGTTCTTTATTTTATCTGTCTTGTCTGCCGACGGCTTGAAACTACGTTCTTTATTTTATCTGTCTTGTCTGCCGACGGCTGGAAACTACGTTCTTTATTTTATCTGTCTTGTCTGCCGACGGCTAAATAATATATTTTTATCTGAATATGCTAAACCCATTGGTTTCTTTACCGACCAGTGGAGCCGAAGCCACCATCACCGCGTTCAGTCAAACCAAGTTCTTCTTTGGTATCTACCATAACAACTTTGAATGGTTGGAGACTAGGATGACAAATTTGAAAATGACGGTCCATAGCATACATATCAAATGTATCTCGTTGATGATCAATGTTATCAACAACTGCCATAATTTCACCGCGATATCCTCGGTCAATAATTCCAACCGAATTGGCTAGGCGAATGGGTGTTTTTATAATACTGGAACGAGGATATAAATAATAAGCTTGAGGAATTCGACCAGTAAAAGAAGTAGAAGAAGAATACATGGAACAATGTACGCCTAAAGGGATTTTATTGCTAATTTTTTTTGTAATTTGAAAATTCCTAGGAAGTCCTAGATCAAATCCAGAGTCGGCATATGGACTATTATAAACACTATTATTGTGGTCTTGAATGCGGTTTCTATAAAATGCTCTTAACGTTTCACAACTAGGATCAACAAAGAGGTACATGGTTAAATCAGTAGAAGGATACATGATTATATTATAATGAATAGGATAAATCGTTATTTTTAAATAATTTCAATTTTATTAGTATATTTTTCTAACCGTTGTGATTTTTCAAAAAATGAAATAAATAAAATTGAAATAAAAAATGATGCGGAGAGAATTGTAAATGAATGAATGAAAATGAGGTGTTAAACACGAAACGTATTATTGAACTGAATAATACGACTACGAATACGCTGGATAATATGTCTCGATATACAAATGAAATAGAACAAGTATGTACAATACGTGATGAAAAATATGCTTCATTAGCTTTGCATGCCGCGCATAATTCTAATATGAAATATCATCAGCATGGTTGTATAGCGGTGGCAGACGGAACCATACTTGCGCGCGGATGGAATTCATATGGTTCTTCCTGTTCATTGAAAGATAAATATTTACAAAATACGTGTTCGTGTCACGCAGAAGTAGATGTAATGAGAAAGATAGAACGATTACTGGTAAAAAAACAGTTACATAATACAAATCGCACGAATATGCGAACACGATTTTTGAGTCGTATAAGTATTTATGTAGTAAGAAAAGATAAGTGCGGTAATCAATATAAGGATTCGTCACCTTGTCTCAATTGTGGAAATTTTATGAAATCAATGAATATAAAAAACGTAATATACAGTAATGCCTCAGGTACCTTGACAAAATGTCGCGTACGTGATTACGCAACCACCTATAGTTCGCATGGAACCAGATTTCTAAATCATGAATATATTTGAATCATGAATATATTTGAATCATGAATATATTTGACAAATAGATTATGTATTTTTTATTTATCATGTGATTTTATGTATTTTTTATTTATCATGTGATTATGTATTGGGTGTAACTCCTCCGGTATTAGGATTAGGATAATTGGAACTTCTTTGAACAAGTGGAGTAAAATCAGCCGGTTCAGAAGTATATCCAGGAATCCAATCGCTGGGCAAAATACCATCATCTGCGGCATCTTCCCATCTTAAATAATTGGTCTGACAACCAATAGCATTTGTTGAATTACTCTTGGTGCTAGTTTGTCTAGACATGTTATTATGATTTAATTTCATAGGAAATGGTTGTTTGTTAGCAGGAGTAGGGAGACATTCTCTCTTGTATAGACCACCAGTATGAATATATTGTCCTTGACTCATAGCAGGTTGATTAAAATTTTTGGCGTATGGCATGCGAATATATTTCCTAGTTCCGATATAGTAGGAGCACGCATTTTTATTACCGGAACAGGAATAAATAGGTGAGCCACTTGGATCATACACAGTTCCACATTTTCCATTATTTTGAACATTTGTAAATACAGCAGTGCCATATTTTTGTGTGAGATTTCGAATATAGGTAGCTTGGTCTCGCGTAACAGAATAATTACTATCACCTTCCTGAACCCAATAATTAGGATAAGTTCCTTTGGTCCATTTGTATTTCGTGTCAATCATACCAGCAGTGTTTAACGATGATTTTTTAATAATTTGATTGTCGTTGGCACTACAAGTACCAGAATTCAAAGGTTTATCATAATAAGCACCATTCTTCCCGCCATTACCCATGGGATGGGTTCCTCTAAAAGGAGTGCGCGTGGTATTAGAAATCATTCTAAATTGACCGACTGCGCCAATATTTCTGTAACCACCATTTAATGAAAATCCATTATCACCTCGTCCTGAAATAGGGGCAAAACGACTATTACTGCGTGATTTTTTTTTAAGAACAACGATGGACATATAAAATAGCGTTAGAAATAAAAAGAAGAAAAGAAGAAGGAAAGAAGAAGTAAAGAAGAAGGAAAGAAATGAGGGCGTTTCCTGTAAAAATTAAAAAAGAATAGGATTTCTCTCCTTTGGTTCCTCTATTAAACAAGACAATAGGGTATGATACATCTTGGTATGTCGATATCTTTGTAGAATATCAGATTGCCCTAACTGATGTGGATCATTGTTCAATAATACAAATGATTCTTTTGTCTGATTATTATGTAAGCAATATAGAATAACAATAGCTAAACTATAATAGGCCGATGTAGAGCCGGTAGAAAAGGGCATAATAGTATTCTTTTTAAATTCCGGTGGTAAAAACGGATTCAATATATCATAAAAGTCTGTAATAACAATGCGATTATTTTTTTTGACGGCGTATAGTTTGTCACAATTACAAAAATAAAAATGATTATAATCTATCACCATAATATCATGTATGTCTATAAAAGAAATAGCAATATTGTGTTCGTGTAAAACTTGAATTTGATAATAGATGGAATACAATAATTTCGTAGCCGTTTGTATCGTAAATGAGTTGTTCAGAATAAATTCAGAAAGTGGAACAATAGAATCTGAGCAGTATAACTGATCGCTTGGTATATTATAGGTAGGTTTCAGAGGAAACAAATCAATCATGTAAGAAAAAAAGGGGTGTTTGGAACAGTTGATAAAATTCGTAATTTGATATGTATAATTTTCCGTTGAAATATGTAATGAACCGATTATCATGAGGAGAGAATTTGGAGTATAAATGAGTATGAAATAAAATATTTAAATAAAAAATATCGATTAGATATTATTTACTAATTAACAATTAATTAACAATTAATTAACAATTAATTAACAATTAACAAATTATTTTCTTACATGATAATATTTGTTATTTCTTGTTTCTTGTTCTTACTAAAGAACATTTCCAAAACCACGGTCCAGCATATACGACTTTAATAATCGTATCTTGAATGAGTTTGCTTTTGACATTCTTCGCCGTTTCATTGTCGTTCCAGGATTCAAAATGGATAAATATCTTTTTGAATTGTCCGTCTGAATGATTCGGAATAGTGTCTATTTTTTTTATGATTCCCAATCCGAGTTTCTGTTGGAATATATCAGTAATAAAGGCGGTTGATATATGTTTGAAAACGCGCGGAATACAAATAGAAGGACAACCGATAGGATCATCTTGATTATTAAATGAAGCATTGATTAGATTGATAGACATAAGATTACAATAATATATAATGAATATTACTAATCAATTTTTTACATATACTGTATATACAAAATATACAGTATATACAAAATATACAAAAAACACTTTATGAAAGTGTATGCTGTTTCCTGTAGAATATATAATATTTTTTATTAGATATGAAAAGTCAATTGGATAACGATTGATTAGCTGTTAGGAAACTGGAATGAAGAAATATATTTATATAGTTCATTCATATTAACATGGATATATCTATTTAAATAGGTTTCTTTCAAAACTAATTATATTTATAATGAATCGATTTAAGACTAAAATGGTTGATAGTAGTATATACTCATATACATATAGTAATCTATAGAAGAAGCATTATAAGCATGGGTCGTTTTGATAGTTTAAAGGAGAATACATTTTCGTCAGCATCATCATCAGCAGCAGCTAATCGCAGAGGAAATAATAGTGAAACCGACAGGTCTAATAATAGGTCGCATACTAGACCACCTAGTAGATCATTAAATATAGCGAATAGATCTAACTTTCGTGAGAGAAAATCGAAAACCATTGATTTGAATAATATTATGGAGGAAGAGTTTCCTGAATTGATACAAAATGATACTACCAACAAGGATACTGTAGCAACAGACTCTTCATGGCAAAACGCAATGAAACAACGTGAGGAGGAAGAAAATCGTATTAAAGAAGGAAGTATCAATCAACACGACCCAAAATATTGGCGCGGCGCAACATGGAAAGGTCCCATGTTAATTCGTCAAAAGAACTATCCTGATAGTTGGTACAAGTATATAGATAAAGCAGTAAAAGGTCACGCATCTAGTTACTTATTTCCGTTCCGGGAGACCGAATATAGTAGAGATGGGACAAATTGGTATTCAAGTTGGAACGACACTTTTTCAGAAGAACAGTTACAAAGAATAGAATATGAAGAGGAGGAGCAATATAAAATGGAACAATATAGAATATTAGAAGAATATGGAGACAGATTAGAAGAAGAAGCAGAAAAATATTATGAAGACGTCGGTGAATTAAATGGATATGCGATTGCCTATTTGGAACGCATGGAATATGAAAAATATGCGGAGAAATATGATAATGAAATGCCATTAGAAGAAAACGAGGATGATATAGAAAGCGATGATTATTTAGAAGATGACAATTAGTTTAATTCATCGTGAAAAAATATGCGAAATAATTAATGGTATTGGAAGAAGAGACATGTACAGATGATAGAAATATAATGGATATGGATACCAAGTGGATAGAAGAATATGAAAATGAAGATAATTCATATAAAATGTTTTATCCAGAACCTGTTTCCAGAATCAAGGTGAATATTTTATATATAAATAAAAAAAACGAATTAGAAAAAATACGCGAAGAATTGATATACTTATCTGTATCGAATAGGATAAAAAAGGAGGAGTTGATACGGTTGATAAAATCGTATGATATAAATGACGCAATAAAGTATAAATTAGTAAGTATTTTGGTATATAATGTAGATATTCAACACAGTGAATTGAAGAACTATTTATGCGGACACGATAAATATGATTTTATAACAAATCTACGAAACATTGAAGATTATGAATTAAAATCAACATTATCGTATCTTCAGTGTATAAATAACATATATATTGTTTTTAATGAGGAAGAGAAGGAAGAGGAGAAAAAGGAAATTCCAAGTACAATAAAAAAAATACGTCATCAAGATGACTATGCTAGCAACGGTAATAATAGTAGCAACGGTAATAATAGTAGCAACAGCAGTACAAAGCATAAAAATACCAAACGTGTTAAATTTAACTTGCCTCATAAAAAGACCAAAAGACGAAAACATTAAGAGTGGAGGAATATGTGAGTGAAAGGAATGTGTGATGGATGATTATAGAATATATATTTAAAGATTTGATACAATGATATATAGACATAATATGGATTCGTCAATAGCAATGACATTGGACCAATACAATAGTATTCAATATGGTCAAAATAATCATATTGAATATGCTTGGAGTAATATTCAACAAGAACAGATACTACAACTCAGCTTTCAAATGGTTAGAATCCACGATTCAATACAAAGACAGCAATTAGCACAAAGATTTGTGAATTGTTTTGACAATGGTTCTATAGATGATAAAAGATTATTGGTAAAACTATTAGTATATACACGTGATATAGAATGTGGTAAAGGGGAATACGCAATTAGTATTGCGATAGTTAAAGAATTAATGGAACATGATTGTTATAGGAAACTAGCCATAGACATAATGTGCGAGTTTGTAGGGTTTGATAATAGAAATGATGTTACAAGAACCCAGCCATCGGCACACCAAGACCAAGACCAAGACCAAGACCAAGACCAAGACCAAGACCAAGACCACTTTCCCACCAAGCCGTCGGCAGACACGGTAGTCAAACCATATGGTAGTTGGAAAGATATGAAATATTTGTTTAATGAATTACAAGAATGTCCAATTGAATTGGTCAATGTAATAAATGCGCAAATAACAGACGACCTAGATAACATGAATAAAGGGAAACCTTGCTCTTTAGTAGCCAAATGGGTGCCACGTGAAAAGAGTAAAAAGTTCGGATGGATTCATCAATGTTTGGCCAAGTCATATTTTGAGCAATTTGGCAACAGTACAAATGGTTGGACGAAACGTGCGATAGACAAGGCGCAAACCTATTATAGGAAACGACTTAGTTCCTTAAATAAATACATTGATACGGTTCAAATCAAGCAATGTGGTCATATGTGGAAGTCTATTGAATTTGACAAGGTAACCAGTATTACCATGATGAAACAACGGTTATCCTTTTTAAATGATAGAGGCGAGAGTAATTCAGATAGAGTAATTTGTCGTCAAAAAATGTTACAATATATAGAACAAGTGAAAGCAGGAGAAAAAGAGATAAAAGGGAAAAATACAAGTATGAGCGATTTCGTCAAAGCAGCACTCAATATACAACACGGTGAAAATGAGGAACAGGAACGATTTATCATAAACGAGGCTTGGAAAAACAACAGTAGCAATACCAAATCACTTGAAAATGTGATTGCTATGGTAGATACGTCTAGTTCGATGGATAATGATAATAGCAATCCACTATTTACTGCAATGGGTCTAGGAATTCGCATAGCAGAAAAATCCAAATTGGGCAAGAGAATCATGACATTTAATTCCAACCCTTCGTGGATTAATTTGGAGGAATGTACGGATTTTGTAGATGAAGTAAAATTAGTGAGGGATGCGGATTGGGGGAAGAATACGCATTTTCATAAAGCAATGAACTTGATTTTAGATCAGATAAAAACAAACAAGATTCCGGCGGAAGATGTGGAAGATTTAGTATTGGTTGTATTTTCCGATATGCAATTTGATGCTGAGGAGACAATTAGCGGACCAATCAAATCAGTTGAAACAATTATACCTATAATATCACAAAATTTTCATGATGTAGGCATAGAAGTATGTGGAAAGGGATATAAAATGCCTCATATCTTATTTTGGAACTTACAAAGTACAAATGGATTTCCTGAGTTGTCTTATCAAAATAACGTAACCATGCTTTCAGGGTATAGTCCGGCATTATTTAATTCGTTTATACAAAACCGTACAAGCAGTACAAATGGTGTAAAAGACATTTCACCTTGGAGAATGCTAACCGATATGTTAAATAATAGACGATACAATCATCTAGAATATTTAATTAGTGAATAAAAAAATTATATTTATGTTTTATTTTTGTATGTTTTATTTTTGTATGTTTATTTTTATGAAATACTTACTTAAATATCATCTACATCTATTTCGTCGCCATCATCCATAATAACCGACTTCTTCTCAACAACCTTATTTTTATTGTTTTTTGTTATAGTAATGCCCTTATTAGCTTCATCAGTTGCGTCATCATCTGAATTGGTATTAGAATCATCTGTAGTCGCCTCATCTGTATTCGCATAAACTGTTTTCAACAATTCACTATATTTATCAGTTTCGCCATTACCAAACACTAAATCGTCGTCTTCTTCATCATTTGTCTCCTTCTTCTTATTATCAAATTCGCTTCGAAGCTTTGAAAATACAGGATCACCAGAATGCTTCAACTTTTGCTTTTCGATATCTGAATATACTTCCAATAGATCATGTTTCGGTTTAGCACAAGATTCAAATTCGCGCTCACCGACCAGGACCCATGAACCTAGAGATACGTTATTGTCGCGCTTACCTCTACCGCGGAACTTGTTTCGCATAATACACAAACGCTCTTTACCTTCTATATCATTCGCACTAAACATTCCATTACCGAATAACTTTGTAACGACTGCATATAGTTCGCCTTCTTCTTCTACCTTTCGTATTTTTCTATTTGTAGCAGATGGGTTCGTAACAAATTTACGTCCCATCTTCTTAGAGTTCTTTCCACCATTTTGATTCTTGACCATATTGCTTAATTATATAAAAAATAAAAGTCTAATTTGATTCTTCAATTTTTTATTTAAATGATTAATATTTGAATCGAAAGTCCTCTTTGAATTCATAAACAGGATTTTGGTCGGTAGATGTAAATATGGTATTGTACCAATTCTTCCAATTATTATCTGACATATGAACCATACGCTTGTTTTCCGTTTCATAGGATTGCTCATCTGGTTCATAACCATACTGTGAGTAAAATTCTTCTAATTCGTCATCATCGTGAAATATAACCTTCTTTTTATCTGGATCAACTGTAATATTATATCGATGAAACCGTTCATTCCATATTGGAGATGAATAAGCATAATATTCCCAATGCTCACGATAACATTCATTGATATTTTCTACGTCTTCTCTCAATAAATGAAATGATGAACATATTGGATCAATTGAATATAGTCGCTTGTGTTGTAATGTTCTGTATATTTGTGGGTTGTTATTTTTAGTTAATGGAATCGGATCATTATGAATCTTTAAAATAGAGTTATATTCTTCATCCTTGTATGCCGTATAAATCTTCAGTTTGCTTGATAAATAGTCTCGGTTAAATATCAATAAACAAATGATAGCCCATAATTTATGAATTACATTTGTATATTGGCCTACCGACGGCTTGTCTGCCGACGGCTGGGGAAATTCTCTCTGAAAAGACATTGTTTGTTCATCTGACAATTGAAAGTAAATTTGTATAGCTTTGAAAATATCGTCATCGATGACATCTGGTAAAGAACATACTGCAAAATGATATAACTTCTTGTTTATAAAGCGAAAGAGTCCGTGATATTTATTAGGTAGTGACAATAACCAATTGGGTTTTTTCCCTCTGAATATTTGGGTGATATCTTTTACGCAATTATTGTATTGTCTCGTGACAAATACTTCAGACGACGATGTTAATTTGAACATGTTTTTTACTACTGTAAGTACGCTCTTTAACTCCCTATATAATGATTTTTTATGTAGATACTGACGAAATGATGGATTATTTATATAATAAAAGTCGTAATACGCAAACCACAATAAATCCCAAGTTTGTTCTACAAATCCGGATAAATACAATTCTGATATCCAAAAATAGCATTCGTCCAAGCAGTTGGCCTTGAGAAGACAAGTCAGAAATGTTAATCCGACCTCGTCAAATAAATAAAGATACCGCGTTAAAATAACTTTAGACATATTTAAATATTTAAATAAATAAGTATCGTTTTTATTAAACGTTGATTAATAGATTGATATATATAATAGTATTTAATTATCAAAATTCAATTTTTTATTATATAGAGTAAATATATATCATGGCAAATGCTTGGAGAGAACACGTCAAAAAGACTATGACCGAGATGAAGTCCAAGGCAAAGGGAGGAAAGATTATGTTGAAGAATGTTTTAAAGGCTGCCGCCAAGACCTACAAAAAATCTGGCGCTTCTGCTTCTGCTGGTAAAACACGCAAGAGAAAGACTGCCAAGAGAGGAAAGAAGGGAAAGAAGGGAAAGAAGCATTAAAAGACTAAAAGACAACATTATTTCGTATATTTATTATTTTTAATAAACATACGAACATACGAAGATACGAACATACGAACTGAATTACAATGTAAATAAAGATTTATGAATATCATCTACAATATTGCTATTTCTAAGTTTATAAGAGGAATGAATATAAGAATGAAATAAATCATGTAGAGAGAAATGTCGTAATAAATCGGAATAATATTCAATAAAAAAGTAACATAATGAATAATAACTCCAATTATATTTAAATTGCAACATATGTTGAATTATATGGTCGGAATGATAATTACGAAAATAAATCATTTCTGATTTCAATATATTCTTTGTATTTAATTGTATTTTCTCTCTACTACTTGAAAATAATTCTATTATATCATTTGTATCTTTCTCACGCCAACATTCGTTAGGATGATGAATTAAATAGATAACAAGAAACTGTTCAAAGGAGATATATGGGTTATACAAGAGAGATTCTGGAAAATATAACTGAAAAGTAGAAGATTGTATAATGGGAAAATAAAAAGAGCGAGAGAAATCATACAACAAAGGAAGCTGTAGTGCTGTATCAGAAGAAACAAAAGGAATATCATTCATTGTAAATGATATTTTATTCGCATGAAGAATGGAACAAGAATGAAAAATATGGTAAATACATTTGGCAAAGTTATCAGTTCTGAATACAAATGGTAGATTTACATCTACCTGAGAAGTAGAGCATATATCGGTAGATGTATCAGAATATGTATTATTATCGTAAAAATGTTGTTCTTTTTCCTTTTCTTTTTGAAAATAAATTAATTTATGTTTAATCTCTCGTTGTATCAAATTAGATTTAGAAGTGGGTAATAATTTATAATGTTCGTCTAAATTTTTAAAAGAATGTATGGGTAAAAAATGAAGATAATAAAAGGGTATTTTTTTAGTACGATTTGAAATAGAAATGTAATTGCTGAGAGAAAAAGAGTTTTCCAAAAACAGTGGCATATTTATGATATTATTATTATTTGATGTCATTGAATATTTCTCATTTTTCCTTATAGAATTACTTTTATTTGTTTATTGAATGATTGTTATTATCGTATTGATCGCGTTCATCGTGACGAATCGTCTGATTTTGCTTAAATAAATAATAACGATTTTTATAGGTTTTCTTCATTTTTAACAAAATATCCTCTTTTGTCATTCCGTCGTGATTTTCTTCATTAATTCTCTTATTTTCATTAGAGATAGTATCCTTGTATTCAATACAAAACTGTTCATAAGCATTGGAAGGTTTAAACTGGGGCATATGATAATTAATGGAAATATGTTCATCCATAGCAGCAAGAATTTCATGTTCTAAAGAGATGTACTTGCGTCGTGTTTTGACAACTTGTTCTGTTTTATTGCGGAAATAATATCGTCCGCTTTTATACATTTTACCGTAAATATCACCATCATAACCCAAACTCTTTAATCTTCTGGTTTCATTGCCAATCAATTCATCATTATTAGTTACCCATCTAGTCCATTCTTCTTTATACATGTGCCTATCATCATATTGATGAAGTTTGGAAAATGGAATCAACTGACTGGTAAATTCGTCAGAGAACTTGAATCGGAAAATAACCGGATTGTTTTCGATACTCATGATAGGTATGATTTAACTAGCTAAACAGTAAGTATAAGTAAAATTGAAAGTATTAAAATACTGAGATAAGTATTGTTATTTAATTAAATTAAAGTAAAATTATCATCCTTCAATTTTTTTGCTAATACTAATTTAATAGTACTAGACATGAGACTTTATTCATTAGAAAGTATTCCCTATTATAATTCGATACAGCAAGAATATACAAACATACTAACTATTAACAAGTCGCCAGACGGGCCATTAAAGTCATTTACAAAAACCATACGATTAAATAAATTATCTCCATTTGAAACTCGCAGCAATATATGTCCTAAGCCGAGTTGTGTAATTGGAATAACAGATATAAATAATCCATGCGAAATGATGTGTATAGATGAGCTACCGACATTGTTTGAATTCTTAATAAACAATGGATATACAATAGATAGTTCAGTGACTAAAATATTACAAAAAAGCAGCATGAAAATGAATGGGAATCTAATATGTATGATACAATATTAATAACATTACCAATATTATCAACCAGTACAAATATTACCAATATTACCAACCAGTACAAATATTACCAATATTACCAACCAGTACAAATATGTATGTTTAACACGAAATAATATAAAATTGAATTTATTAAAGATAGTAGAATGAATTCAATTACAACGACAACAACCGATACAATAATGGATAATAAAGCCAAACAAACAGTCAATAAAGCCAATGCGCCAGCCAATAAAGCCAAAATTATAGTCAAAAAAAGTAAATTGGTTATAAAAAAAAGTAAGAAATCAATTGAATCCGACAAGTCAGACAAGTCAGATAAATCAGAGAAACCAACAGATGAATCAAAGAATGCCGCAACTGAACTAGACAATCCACCTGATATAGAGAAACAAGATCAAGTTGAACGTTATTTGAAATCTCTTACAGACCAAGAGAAACAAACACTCGATATAGCGAGTTCTCATTTAGGAACATCGTTCAACATAAAGAGGAGTATTGGGTTTTTGAATTGGAAAACAAAGCAATCATAAATATCACTTAGAAAAAGGAACTAAAAAAAAGGCACTAACCTTATAACCAATTTATTTTCTTTTTCTCGATTTTTTCTTATTATCTGATAATTTGGAATATTTTGCGCGTTTTGTTTCACCTTTTGATTTATTGCGGGATGTTTTGCGTAAATGTGAAAATTTCATCTTGGGTAAAGTTTTATGAAACAATTTCATCGTTTTTTTCAATCGATTTCCTCCTTTTTGAATTTTATAATGAATTGGCATAATAGATTTGATATTGGTAGCACCACCTTTCATAGTATTGGATTGTTGTCCTAGTCCTGGTCTTGGTACTGACGGTGATTCTTGCTTTATTATATTGGCAGCATTATCTACTGCTCCCATTATGCGCTCTTTACCCTTTAATGCTGTATCTTCTGTATTTTTTATTGTATGAGCGGCGGTAAGCACCATAGAACTATTATTGTCTACAAATACCTTGAATGTCAGCATTAATGTATTAAATGCCTTTGCAATAGCTATCATCATATTAATAACGCCACCTACCATTGGAATTTCTGAAATAAATGCTTGAACTACTGTCACGCCAGTACCAGTTGCGCCAGTGACTAATTTTTCGGACACTTGTTCCATCATTTCAGTTGCTTGGTCAGTTACTTTATTCACTTGAGGTTGTATTTCTTTTAATATTTCAACAGCAGTAATCGCAATTGCTTGCGCTATCTCTCTTATTGCTTGTTTTGTGGCAGGATTAGTGGATAACTCTTGTAATACACCAGCAAGTAATATTACCTTTTTATTTAATTCAGGACTTAGTTTATCAATTGGTGTATCTAACATTTTTTTTTCGCCAGTCATTTCTATACCCATATCAATCAAATTACTCAATGTATTGCCGTACCATTGAATCCCTGTTTTTAAACCTATAACAGTTAAGTCCTTTGTTTTTGAAAATAATTCACTAGCGTAATCACTAGCCGCGTCTCCTAAAGATGATAAATCAGCCTTTGGACCAACATTCAATTTTTCTGCCGCTCCACCGATCATTTTCAACAAATCATCGGCCTGTTTTATAATTTCTTTGCCTTCTTTATTATTAGCGCCACCATTTTGTGTTTTTTGCGCAGAGATTACTTCCGATTTAATATGCTCCGTCGCTTCACGAAACCCATTCACTACATCTCCTAATATAGAGAATACCGCACCAGCTACATATGTCAAAGTAGAATCCGGATTTGTATCAATCGGGCTATAATATACTCCATCCTTTTCTTGCTTCTTTAAATTATCCAATACTTTATTTGCTTCTTTAATTTCCTTCTCCTTGTCTTTAATCGCCTCCCCTACAATCTTATCTATTTTTTTATCAGGATTAGGAACATTTAATAAATCAATCATATATATTCTACCTTTAATTTTTTTTCGCCATTAACTTCTTAAATGTTTCGTAATCCATCTTCTCCATTGGCTTTTCTATTTTATAATCGTCTGTTTTCAGTATGGGGAATTGACTTGTCTTTCCATTATAAGAATATCGATTCGCGTTTTGTCGCAAAACAAACTTTTTATTTACGGTTTTGCTACCTCCGGTTCCTTTACGATTATAACTTTTGAAAGAGGCAAACATATCATTTGTATTATTCGCATTTTCCTGAATAGTAGATAGTTGTGTATAAGGAATATTTGTATTTGTATTTATATTTGTAACAGTTTTTTGTTGTTTCGCATTTTCCATTTCCTTTTTAATATCCACCACAATTTTCTTACAATCATAGGTTACAGCATATTTTCTAGCAACTGTTTCCAAATACAAATAGGGAATATCCTTTGTATCACAATAATAGACAAACGATTCTTTCTCAAAATCATAATACAATATCACTCTTCCTTTTGGCGTCATTTCATACAATACGCTATTTTGGAGACCTTTTACAGTATCCTCTTCCAATTCATCACGTTCCATGTTTTCAAACAAGTCATAGTATTTATTTTCATATGGTTCTTCCGGTTCTTCCGGTTCAGCACTATTATCATCTTCCTTCTCGACCTGTTTTATAGATTTATACAACCACGTAGATTGTAGCGTATTTAAAACGTGTGGATAAGAATAATAGATTATTGCTGAGCTACATAATATTCCTATACCGCTACCAATGTAAAAAAAAGGTTTCTTGCTAATGAATCGATTTGAAATAGTCTGAAACATTTATTTACTTTGTATTAATTGTTACACTTGTTATATTTTTAAGCCATGATTGATAGATTATAAATTTATATTCCTATACATATACCTCTGGACTTAACCGGATTTAATTTCATCATTCGGCTTTTAGATTCTACTAACTGGTTTGCTTATCTCTTGACGTCGTAATTCAAACAGTTCTTTCACCTCTGACTGTAAATCGACCACTTTAATTCGCTGATAATTTTTATTTTTATTTTCTGGATGCAAACAGACCAAATACAAGTCTTCCACCACTTTTCCATATTTCTCCTCCAAAATCGCCTTGTATGTATTCAGTTGTAAGCAATAATGCCAATAATTTGTATCTGGTAAATGCTCGATACATTCCTTCTTTCCCCATTTTCCAAACGCATTCGTCTTGACTATTTCCTTACATCGTTTCCAATCATAAATTAGTAGTGTCCCATCCGGCTTTTCAAAGACCATATCAATAGAACCAGCCAATTTCAGTTCTTCGTGGAAGACGGTCCATTCCGTTCGGTAGGGTTTTAAGTCAGGAAAATCGGCCAAGAAACGTTGGAAATACTCGTATTCGATGGAATCATTGACAACCTCCATTTGGTTATAGTAGCACTCAATGTCGTAGTGCATTTTGGTTCCAGCGTCGGCCGCTTCGTCGCGATTATTGTCCCAACCAGCCTTGATTTCATCCACGGTTTGACCGTAATACTTGCTCTGAGGCCAGCGCTTAGAGGACATCATACCTTTAATAATCGCATCCGCATCAAAATGCTCAAAATTAGCATGGTTAAATGTTGTTACAGACACATAACCATCGCTGCTACCATCAATAGTGTAAATATGAGGACCCTCATCAAACTGGATCCGTTCATCACGTTCATGAGGATACAAGTTTGCCAAATAAGAGGGAGGACTGGCGACGTCAGCTTCTTGATTTTTTCGTTGAACAAAATCCATTGTAAATTTATTAATATCTATTTTTGGCATTAATAAATTCAATTTTTTTTGTATAGAACAATATGAACCATCAAACCAATATCGAATCAAACCAATATCGAATCAAACCAATATCGAATACAATTATTCAATTTATACTAGTATATATTCAATAACTGAACACCCATCCAGTAATAATATATTTATTATTAGATTTTGGTATAATACCTCTATGTGGAAAAGTCCATTCTGCTGGAAAAAGAATCATTTTACCAGTTTGCGGTTTAATAGTATATGTGCCGCAAAATTCAGTTTCACCACCTTCGTCAATGTCATTTAAATACCAAATAAAAACTAAAACCCTCTTTGATTTATTCTCCCAAACAATTTCAGAATCATCGTGATATTTAAACATGCCTACATTTTTTTCATAATACTGAATCTGTATGTTAGTAATACCTAGATTATTATTTTTAAATAAATGATATTCATCATTGTTAATATGGTCTTGAAAATTTTGAATATATTTTGTAATATTATGTTTAAGTTCTTTAAGTAAAACATTATGTATTATTTCCCATCGTTTATCCTCATTCGCTCTCGTAGTAATATTCAAATCAGTAGTCTGTTTAATATCTATATTATAGCCACCCATAGATATTCCTGAATATTTATAATCGTCCTTTTCAAATAATTGTATTATTTCACTACACAAATCTTTAGATAGTGAATCCGTATTAATATAAACTAGTTTGTAAAATAAATCACCCATAACAATAAATATATATATTAACTATTAAATATCTATATCCAAATCACAGCACAATATAAATATATTACCTATTTTAGTAGGTAGAATATGATGTTTAGTATAAATATTAGAAAAAACAATAGCATCTCCTTTATATACCTTACTACTTAACCCATCTTGAAAATAATATTCTCCTTGAACTGAAATATCATCGTTTATGTGGATGGAAACAGTAAGTAATGACCGATTCAATTCAGTTGCATGGCAAAATTTGTGCGAAGAATTAACAATATATATTTTATTTATATTAATGTTGGAGTGTTGTAAGCTATATGCTAATTTTATATTATCTAAAATAGGTATCAAGTTTATTAAACATACTTGAAAAATAGAATTTGAAGTATCGATAATAAGTCCGTCTTCAGGAAAAATAGATAAGTCTACAATTGAATCTTGAATATAATTAGAAATAAGAATAGAATTTGAATAATTCAAAACGTTTTGGAAAGTAAATCGTTGTAAGAAACGATTATATTTATATTTAAAATTACGATTTTTACTTAAATCTTTACACTTATATATGTCGTCGCTTAGCAGTTTAGTTCTGTGAGTATCTTCTGTTTCATTGAAAGTACATTTAAATACTTGCGTTGATTGATTATATAATAGTAAATGTAATTTGAAAAAATGATAAAAATGATTGTTGTATAGGATATCATTTAAATATTCAAAATGCGTGACACTATTATCAACCTTAATTAACTGTGTTTCATCTGTAACATCTTTAAATAAACACGGTTGATAATTGTATGTAGAATCGTCTAATACTATCGTACTTATCATAGTGTTATCTGGTTTATTCATGACATCTTTCGCCCACAAATGTATGTCTAAAAAATGGTGTACATTATTTATCACATCCTTATTTTGTGTATTAATGTATCCATGATAATATTTACAATCGTGAGAAATATGTTTTATATGACTTGGATAACATATATTCATTTCATTAACATTTTCGAAATTTTTAAATTTATAAGTTTCGTCATCTATACTTGTAAATATAAATGGTGTTAGGTTATTGTCATTCAAAAATACAATACAAGATAATAATGGAGTAATATTTTTTTCATTAGTGTGAAAATTATGTGACGACTTCATATCATTTAGTTTATATTCAATATAATAGTTGTTTATATCTTCAATATTTAGTCGTGTTAAATGATATAATGCCAAATCCATAATATACTCTTCTATTACCGTAATAGTGGTTGATTTATCAATATCCAAAAAATAAGACTGATTACATGATAAACTATTCGGTATTATATTATGAACGTATTTCAGTTGTTCGTTGTCGCCGGTTTCCCATACATTAATACCAGTCATTTACATAATATATATACTGTAGTTTTAATTTGTTTTACACAATTATATAGATTGATTCTACACTATGATATGGACGCGTATTTATGGATTTAAAATGTAACTACATAAGCGTAATATTTATGTAATATTTTTTGCCTATATAATATATATAATATATATCATGTCAGATTTAAATAATTATAAATATAATAATGTAAGTTTAGGTAACTTGCTTGCTACTACAAAACCGGCAATTAATGTGACTGCTGTGACTGCTGATAATAATGTATTAAAAAATAGATTTAATATTAATAAGACATTTTATAAAGCAAATCAAGATGACTATACTGGTATCAAATGTGGAATTACTAATTATTCAGTTGATGGTACTACTATTAGTACTTATTTGCCTCATTTTATTCAATATGATGAAGAAGTGCAAATAAATAAACAATTAGACGTTTCCAATTACGATACGATATACGGATTTTTGGTAGGAGGAGGAGGAGGAGGAGGTGGTGGTGGAGGGGCTAACAGAGAAGGAAATAACAGTAATGGAGGCGATGGCGCGTGGGGACAGGTGGGTCAATCTGTTGAATTTGACCTGGATGTGAGTAATAATAATTATATTTATATTAATGTTGGTGGTAAGGGAGGTGCTGGTACTGGTGGAGGGAATCGTGAAAATCGTCCTGGTAACTCTGGTAATCAGGGATTTTCAGGAGGAACTACATCTATTGAATATGGTACTAGAATAATTAGTGCAGTAGGTGGGGGCGGTGGTAATGGTGGTGGAGGAGGTTCTAGTGGTGACAACGGTGATGGAGGAAATACACATAAAAATTATACTGAGGATACATCCGTTTTTAATGGTAATAGTAACTTAGCAAGAAATGCTGGTAGTTATGGCGGAAGAGGTAATTCTGGTAGTTTTCCGACACCAGGTGGCGGCGGTACAGGCTCGAATGGTTCGGCTCTTATATTTCTAGTTAAAACATAGTTAAAATTATTATCATTCAATGGCACTACACAATATCAACTATATTATATATTTCATATTGTTTATTCATTTCATTTATTCATTTATTCATTTGTCCCTTTAAATCATCTACTTCTTGTTTCAGCGTTTTAACGGCTTCAATGAGATGACCAATGATGGCATTATAATCTACAGAATATTGTTCCTTATTTTCGCTATTGACTGCTTCAGGAATGGACTCTTTTACTTCTTGGGCAATTACACCACTATGTAACTTCTTCGCCTCGTCCGCTTTCCAGTTATATTCGACACCGCGAATAGCGCATATTTTTTCTAAAGAATTGGACAAATCATGAATGTTTTCTTTCAAGCGCAAATCTGATGTAGCATTGAATGTATTTGACTCGATTTTAGCGGTATTGTTATTATTATAGCATTTAATATTACCATTCACTTCCAAAGTACTTGTAGGACTATCCGTTCCAATACCGACATTCCCTTCTGCCGTAATTCGCATAACTTCGTTATTCAGATCAACACCTGATATATCGGAGAAAGTAGATGGCGTCATACTAGAAGAGTTCATCATATTAGATGATGAGTTGCGATTTCCTACTTTAAAAGATAAATATTCACCCCCCCAAGCACCCTTAAAGAAAGCACTATCAAAACCAACTGTATTATTTTTTTGATTCGAAAATCCGGATTGGATTGTCGCTGTTTGACGAGGACCATTATCATGGTATCCACCATCATCATTCGTAAAAGTTCCCCACATATTAATGTTGGATGTATTACCACTGAAATCTGCACCCAATGGATTTGGAATTGGAATGATATTTATTTTATCCTTGCCTGAAAATCCACTTTCTTGGTCCATTGTACAAACACCACTCACGTTCAATGTACTATTTAATGTAGCAAGTCCAGAAACTTGAAGAGTACCAACGTAACAATTACCAGTATTAGCAATAGTATTCGAATTAATAGCTGGGACAGTAATAGCACTTGCCGAAATATCGTTAACCGTAATTTTATGTTGGCTGATATCCATGTCACCATTTAATATAGTGGTACCACCAACGTAACAATTACCAGTATTAGCAATAGTATTCGAATTAATAGCTGGGACAGTAATAGCACTTGCCGAAATATCGTTAACCGTAATTTTATGTTGGCTGATATCCATGTCACCATTTAATGTAGCAAGTCCAGAAACTCGAAGAGTACCCATCACATCCAATGTGCTTGTAGGACTACCTGTTCCAATACCGACATTCCCATTTCCACATACAGACACACGTTGTTCTAAATGACTATTAACAATACTATCTTGTGGTGACGTCCAAATACTGAACTGTGCGCTATCACTACTACCACTTTCCCCATCCGCGCAAAAATTGATAGCAGAGGCACCACTAATTCCACCACTAACAGATAATTGTTTAATATTTCCATCCTCATCAGGTTGTTTAATATTAACACCAATTGTTTGAGCTACGTGTCCGACACCACCATACATACCACCTATTTCCGCAAAAGAAGGATATATTCGTAATGTATTGACTATCGGTGTTTGTAAAATACCAGTAGATGAAGCACTATTGTCATACGTTTGTTCAATTGGTAAATTACCCATAAATAACATCTCGGTATAGTCGTTATTATTGTTAATATCTCCAAAAGAAAATCCTCCAAACCCCGTTCCTTTATTGTTCATAATATAAGTTCGTCCTCCACCAATCACACGATTCCATTGAATCGAGGTTCCTGGTAGAACTGGATTGCTTGCTCCAGTCGGTTGAATCTGATTAATACTATCATAGGGCGATGACCCAATATTAATACCTTTATTTAATATAGTGGTACCACCAACGTAACAATTACCAGTATTAGCAATAGTATTCGAATTAATAGCTGGGACAGTAATAGCACTTGCCGCAATATCTTTAACCGTAATTTTATTTTGGCTGATATCCATGTCTGAATGGAAGATTGATCCACCAATCATTTTCAAGTTTCCATTCAAATTAGTATTACCACTTACATCCAATGTGCTTGTAGGAGTCTTCGTTCCAATGCCGACGAATGCATCAGTATTGTCAATATTTCCATTGTATATAACGTTGTTATTTGCAATCCATCCACCACTAGCGCCTATGGCATCTGCAACCCACGTCATTGTAACAAGTTGTAAACCATATGAAGCATCGTGTATCTCACTACTAGTAGTAGGAGCTGGTCCATATACAGGTCCCATAAAATTGACTTGTCCAGAAACACGCATTGTTCCACCGACATCTAATGTAGCCTCCGGTTTATTTTTGCCTGATTGAACACCATTAACTTCCGTGCCACGCTCACCAATACCAACCTTACCGCGAGTCAGAATATTACCATTACTATACGTGTCGCCACTAATATCCAATACAAAACTTGGGTCTATTGTCTCTGTACCTAGTCCTATTCCGACCTTACCACCAATAGTCATATCAAAACCTATATTGGCGCTCCCATCAACTGTTATATTTTGCTTCACATTCATATCGGCGCGAGTCGTTATTGACCCATCAGCCGTGATTGACCCACTGCTTACGACCGACCCATTCATACTAATATCACCATCCTCTAAAATGAGATCACCGTTGATCATATGAATATCACCATTAACATCTAGTGTATATTCAGGTGTTTTCGTCCCAATGCCGACATATCCTTTTTGCTTGTCTATATTTGAATTGTAAATGCCGTTGATGTTATTATTACTGGCTTCTGTAATCCATCCACCATCTTTTTGAATATAATCATTAATCCATTCGCACGTTGGAAATTCTTGACCACTAGCATCGCTACCTGGTGTTGTACCATATGTGATATCCTGAAATGTAGCAACACCACTTACATCTAATGAACTAGAAACGTACATAGTTCCACTGACGTCTAATGTGTATTGAGGGTTAGTATTATTGTTTCCAATACCGACATTGCCAGACTGATCAATCGCGAACTGCGTATTTTTATTGTTATCATCAGTTTGAACCGTTCGAAAATGAATGGGTTCATAAAAGGAATCAAAATAAGACACCTTCTTATCATTACCAATATGTATTTGATTGTCTAATTCACCAATATTAATACTTGAACTAGACTGATCTAATATGATGGAGGCATTGCTAGTAATATTCTGACTAACATCTAATGAACCATGAATAATCGTTCCGCCTGAAATACTTACTGAACCACTGACATCTAAAGTAGCGCTATTCGAAGTAACCATAGAAGTTTCCGATTTTCCAATACCAACCTTTCCTAAAAAGCTAGAATTACCACTAACGTCAAATGTATTTTGACCATATATTTTGCCAATGGATACATTCTCTCCGCTAATGGAAAAAATCAAATTCTCCATAGATGCGGTACTCATCGCCTGATTAGTAAGAGGCTGTTGGTTATAAACTAACATAGAAGGCATATGATAATCACTATTCGGAACACCATGAGCATTTTGAATGAAAATAGAAGCGGTATGATTAGTATCATCTTTTGTTGTAAAAATATCAATATGATTTACAGCGCTAGTATCATAAATAATGGTATTACATGAATCAACTACTCCTTTATAAAAATAAGCAGTTTCATGAAAAGTGGCTTCATTATATACTTTCATTTGGCCTGAAATGTCCAAAATGCCTCCAATCTGAGTATTATTTAAGACGGTATTTGATATATCATGTACGTCACCATATTGTTCAATAGTAGTATTGCTAATACCCAATTGTTGTGGTATGGTTAAAGTATTTGTTGCTTGTTTATTATTGCTTAAAATATTATTTGTAGCCCTTCTATTGATACCTCCTTGTGATTTCCATCGATTAGAAGTATTTGACATTATATATAATTTATATAGTTAATAAATTATATATATTTATACAAAAATAGTTGTAAATATATTATATTGTGTAAATAATAACCAATCTTGATATATGTATGTTACCTTTGGTAGTACCGTTACCATATAAGTTAATAAATTGTCTTCATAAAATCAGGAGTAACCTCTGATGTGTTATGATGTTCCTTTTTACTTTTACTTCGAGAATGTCTTTTACTTTTACTATGCGAATGGGGTTTTCTTTTACTATGCGAATGGGGTTTTCTTTTACTATGCGAATGGCGATAGTTCTTTTTCGTTTTTCTCGCCTTTTTTGCTTTGACGGGGGGTGATTTTTGACCGATATGTCGTGGAGACGTCATTTGTTTCATTTCTTCCATAATAATAGGACGAATGTCAATCTGGTTTTCAGGTTGTAAATCATATTCTAAGCGTTCGCGAATTGGTGTATGATAAGAAGGAACTTCAAATAGTTTCATGATATCAGAATTGCTTAATTTCATATAAACAGTTTCATTGTTTCGCTTAGCTTCTAAATCTAACTCCTCACCATCATATACCATGTTCCATTTTGTATTATCAATAACATCACCATTAATACTGGTTTCATATTGTCCCTTATTTTGTATATAACTTTCCATATAGAATATTGGAATATTTTTATTTATACCGTTGAATATTTAAGAAGAATAATATAGTTATTTTATATATATGTATATGCGTGGAACAAATATCAACAAGCATGGAAAGATTGAAAAAAACCAAAAGGTAAAAGAAGGTGATTGTATCTTTCCATTTAAATATCAATGGAAAGAAAATAAGGAGTGTATTGACAGCGAAAAAGGAAAAATATGCGCAACCTCTGTATCCGATCGAGGAACATTGAAAACATATGGATATTGCAAAGAAGATACAATTTCCGCCTCAAATGATGTGAGTAAAAACCGAACTAAAAGTCGTTCAAAGAGTCCAGCCAATAGCTCTCTCAAAGCACGATCCAAGAGCCGTTCCAATAACTCCCTCAAATCACGATCAAAGAGTCCAGTCAAGAGCCGTTCCAAGAGTCCAACCAAGAGTCCAACCAAGAGTCATTCAAAGAGTCATTCAAAGAGTCATTCAAAGAGCCACTCAAAGAGCCACTCAAAATCAAACGAAAGCTTAAAAAAAGTCACTAAGAAAAAGGCACTAACTAAGACATTAAAAAAGAGGAAATTAAAAATAGTGGATAAGTTTCCGACTAAAAGTAAGAGTAACAACAAGAGCAAAAGCAAGAGTAAAATCGTGGAAAAAGAGGAAAAAGAGGAAAAAGAGGAAGAAAAAGTGAAAGATATAGATATAAAGGTATCAACAAAAGATAAATCAATGAACAAAGAATTAATCGATATAATGGATGAATTGGCGGATATAATGACAAGACAAGGTGAGCCATTTAAAGCACGCGCTTATAAAAAGACAGCGGAAACTATCATGTCTTTTCCAGACGATATTACAGATGTAAAACAATTGTCTGGAAAACCAGGGATTGGTAAAACAATTATGGAAAAGTTGGAAGAATATAAAAAAACTGGTACATTACGCGTACTAGAAAGAGAACGCAAGAACCCTTTGAATTTATTTACAAAGATTTATGGAGTCGGACCTAAAAAAGCCAAACAATTAGTAGAGGACGGTATTACTACTATAGAGGATTTAAAAAATAACGAGACTACATTAAATGACACACAGAAAATTGGATTACAATATTACGAGCCATTACAAAAGCGCATACCGAGAAGTGAAATTGAAGAGTTTAACAAGGTATTTGACGCTACTTTTAAAGAGACTGTTCCCGAAGGAAGTAAATATGAAATAGTCGGTAGTTATCGCAGAGAGGCTTCTAATTCAGGTGATATTGATATTATCATAACAAATAATGAAAACAATATCAAAGCATTTGATGCGTTTTTGGATAAATTAATTGCCGATAAAGTAGTCATAGAAGTATTAACCAGAGGGAAAACAAAAAGCCTTACTATTGGACAATTGCCACAATCAACCGAGTCAATTCCGCGTCGAATTGATTTTCTTTATGCCAAACCTAGTGAATACGCATTTTCCACATTGTATTTTACAGGCTCCAAGGCATTTAATACGGTAATGCGACAGAGAGCATTGGAATTAGGATACACTCTTAACGAACATGGGTTTTCAAAAATGGACTCAGGTAAAAAAGGTGAGAAGGTTGATATAGACTTTCCTACTGAACAATCTATATTCGATTTTTTGGGAATGAAATACAAAGAACCTACGCAGAGAGAAGGATATAAATCCGTTGAATTATTGGACAACAACGTCGGCAAAGCTCCAATCAAGCCGTCGGCAGACAACAACATCAACAACAACAAAGTTAAGAAGCCGTCGGCAGACACGGCAGACACGGCAGACAACAACAACAACAAAGTTCACAAACCGTCGGCAGACAACAACGACATTGCCATGTTCAAAGCAACTGGTTCGGATGCTCTTAAAATGTTGTCTGAAAAGCGACTGGCTACCATGTTGGATGAGGCACAAAAGGCATATTACAATGATAGTGAAAACGTGTTAATGACAGACAATGAATTTGATATCATAAAAGAATACATGGAAAAAAAGTATCCTAAAAACAAGGTTCTTCAGCAAATTGGTGCTCCCATTCAAGAAAAGAACAAGGTAAAATTGCCATATAATATGCCTTCCATGGATAAAATAAAGCCTGATACAAATGCTCTCCCTAGATGGAAAGCAAAATATTCAGGACCGTATGTATTGTCCGCAAAACTAGACGGTATCAGTGCCATGTATTCTACAGAACACGACGAACAAAAGTTATATACACGCGGTAACGGCAAAGTCGGTCAGGATATATCTCATTTAATACCCTATTTGAGATTGCCAAAAACAAAGGATATTACCATTCGTGGTGAATTAATCATGAAAAAAGCTACATTTGCCGAAAAATACCAATCGGAATTTTCAAACTCGCGTAATTTGGTAGCGGGTATCGTGAATCAGAAAAAGATTGAGCCAGATAGATTCAAAGATGTTGATTTTGTAGCCTACGAAGTCATTGTCCCGTCTCTAAAACCTAGCGAACAAATGAACATGTTGGAAAAAGAGGAAGTATATACAGTAATAAATGAAGTGAAATCAGATATAGACAACAATATGTTATCAGATATATTGGTCGATTGGCGAAAAAACTATGAATACACGATTGACGGTGTTATTGTAACCAATGATAAAATATATGATCGTACGGATAAGAATCCTGAGCACGGTTTCGCCTTTAAAATGGTATTATCAGATCAAGTTGCTGAAGCCAAGGTACTAAATGTATTATGGTCGCCTAGTAAAGACGGATACTTGAAACCACGTATTCAAATAGAGCCTGTTGTTTTAGGTGGTGCGAAAATAGAATACGCAACCGCGTTTAATGCGGCATTTGTAGAAGATAATAAATTAGGAATCGGTGCTCTAGTGAAATTGGTGAGAAGTGGCGACGTGATTCCTCATATTATGGCAGTAATTGAACCGGCTGAAAAGGCAAAGATGCCAGATGTCGCATATAAATGGAATGAGACACATATAGATATTATCTTGGAAGATGCTGAAAAAGACGACACTGTTATAGAGAAAAATATTATTGGTTTCTTCAAAGGATTGGAAGTAGATGGTCTCGGTCCAGGAAATGTAAAGAAAATAATAGCAGCTGGTTATACATCTGTTCCGCAAATTATTGGAATGAGTGAAGAGGATTTTCTAAAAGTAGATGGATTTAAAAAGAAAATGGCTGAAAAGGTATATACATCGATACATAATAAAATAGAAAAGGCTTCCTTGATAAAGTTAATGGCGGTATCGAATATTTTTGGCCGAGGTTTTGGTGAAAGGCGCATTGAACCAATTCTTGTCAAGTATCCTGATATTGTAACTTCGGAAATAAGCGATGAAGAGAAAATAGCCAATATTAAATCTATTCGTGGAATGGAGAAAAAGACGGCAGAACGGTTTGTTAAAAACATTCCCAAATTTCTAGAATTTGTTAAAGTTGCCAAACTGGATGATAAATTAAATGAAACCATGCTAGGATTACAACAACAACCAACAATCGATGAAACCAACCCATTGTATGAAAAATCTATCGTAATTACTGGTTTCCGCAATAAGGAACTAAGTGAGGAATTAAAATCTCTTGGTGTTAGAGAGTCGAGCGCTGTCAGCAAAAATACATTTGCGGTAATCGTCAAGGACAAGGATGAAGATACCGGAAAAATAGAAGCTGCAAAGCAAAAAAACATACCCATTTATACTTCATTAGAATTCAAGGATAAATTCAATTTATCATTCACTGTCTAAATTTAATTCAGTATAATTTTCAATTAATATAATTTTCCATCATTATAGTACCTTCATATATGAAACCGTCAGTTTCACTACAATAAAAATAATTCACGGTGTATGTAGTTAAACGATTATAGAAATCAATATAAAAACAATTATATTTGTATATGTATATAATGCAGTTATTTACCGTTGTAGCTACTTTATGCCTAACCACCGTGGCAACCGCTTTTAATGCTACCGATCATTGGTCAAATTTCCAAAATTTTATTACACGTTTTGATAAATCTTATTCTAACTTGATCGAGTTCGAGAAGAAATTTGAAGTATTCAAGGAAAATATGGAGTATATTCGCGAACATAATTCTCATGATCATTCCTACAAGTTGGGAGTCACTCCTTTTGCCGATTTAACTGAGGACGAGTTTGCTCGCTTCAATGGAATTCGCGTCGGAGGACCTCTTTCTACTGGTTGTGACAAGTTCAAATCAACTTCTACAGACGTTCCTTCCAGTTATGATTGGCGTGATCATAATGCAGTAAATCCTGTAAAGAACCAAGGACAATGCGGTTCTTGCTGGTCATTTAGCGCAACTGGAGCCATGGAGGGAGCTTGGGCTATTTCCAAGGGCTCTCTTGTTAGCCTTTCCGAGCAGCAATTAGTTGATTGCTCCAAGTCTTATGGAAATCATGGTTGTAATGGTGGTTTGATGGACAGTGCTTTCCAATATGCCAAGGATAATGGCATGTGTTTGGAGACTGCTTACCCTTATACTGCTCAAGGAGGTGATTGTCAGAAATGCGAACCAGTCGTAACTATTTCTGGATGTGTTGATGTTACCAAGAATAACCAAGTTGATTTGAAGGAGGCTGTTTCACGTGGTCCTGTTTCTATTGCCATTGAGGCAGACAAGAAGGCATTTCAACTTTATACAGGCGGAGTTCTAACCGGAGACGCTTGTGGTACTAATTTGGATCATGGTGTTCTTATTGTAGGATATGGCGAGGAGTCTGGAACTGAATACTGGCTTGTAAAGAACAGTTGGGGTCCAACTTGGGGAGATGCTGGTTACATTAAGATTGAGCGAAGTGATAGCACTAATGACAAGGGTGTATGTGGAATTGCTATGCAGCCATCTTACCCTATTGTCTAAACACATACAAATTATATGAACATAATCAACCATATGTGATTTAATTATAGTTATTACTATTTCTAATAACTATAATTATTCGGTCGAACGACTACTTTTTATATTTATTTTATTTCTTTCTACGTGTTTTTGATGAATTTTTCTTGCGGTGTGTTTTTCTGGCATATTTTTTTCTGTGTGTCTTTTTGCGCATCGTATGTTTGCGTGTTTTTCTGCCTCCCTTTTTAGAACTACTATTGCCGCTATACGCGGATTTGGCTTTAAATTTGATAACAGGTTTGCTTAAATCTATTTTGGGAATAGACATACTATTACCGGACGATGGTGCCTTATGTTTTATAGTGAATGAAAATCCAGAAGGATTTATTGTCTTTGTGGAAGTGCTGCTGCGTTTGCTCATTATAATATAATACAAGAAAAAAGGATTCTTTCCTAATTTATTTTATTTTTTATTAAATTACAAAACCAATTTACCTAACCTACCTATTATACCTAATTATCGTCGCTATCTACTTCTTCTCCTTCTTCAACCATCTTCTTCTTATTATTATTATTATTATTATTATTAAGATTAGATGATACGTGATTCTCTTCCTTGGCGTATGTAGCGCTACGCGATTCATCTGACTGCCTAGCATGACGAGGAACATGAATCTTCTTGCGAGGATGTGGGCGTTGTCCAGGATTACGCATACCGTATGCTACTTGTGGAGGAACCATCTTCATATTATTTACTGGTGGAGGAGTATTACCATTACCTGTGTGAATAGTGTTATACTGAGGACAACCCCACTGTAAAGATGGACCATAGGTGGTCATGATCCAAACAGGCACCATATTCGCCATCAGATATTCGTATGGAGGGGGGACTGGAGGATTGATTGGAACAAACTCATTGGTCCTAGTATTCATAGTGGAAGAATGATTATCTTGCTCGACAGGCTTCTTTTCCTTTTCCTTTTGCTCAAAAGGTAGGACTAGCCAAAACCACGGACCATCATACTGTAGAATCGCCTTCTTTTCAGGGTCTTCTACTTCTTGACGAAACTTGTTTGCTTCGTCCGTGTTGTAGATCATGGCGAAATGAACAAACGCCATGTTGTACTTTTGACCATTATCGCTTGTCTTGGGAACCAAATCGACATGCTCTACACTACCAATGTTTAGGTTGTGAAATACATTACAGATGCGCTCTTCACTGATATTGGAGAAGACTCTTGGGATGAATGCGGCGTAAGATGACATGATTGTTGTTATTGTTACTGTTAGCTTTTGCTATTACTTGTTATAGTATATCGAATGCTTATTTCTAGAGTTTTACTTCAATTTTTTTCCATGCGTCCATATCACCAATTAAAAAATAGTAAAACTATATTTTCCACATATAGAATCATCGACTTCTCTAAATTTCCAACTCCGTAATAGTTTTAAAGTTTTCTTTAAATTCACTATAAATCTTGTTTTTAATACGCACAATCTTTTTATCTGTAGATATATTCACGCAAAGCAATTTCATAAAATTATCAGAATATTCCGTTTGAAAACGGTCATCCCGTAGCTTGCTCTCATTTTCCGTTTTATATACATCAAAAGTAACTAGCATTTTATTATAGATAATATTGTATATCGTTTTAAAATCATCTGGCTTACATTCTTTCCATTGTTGGTCGAATACATATATGATATTTTTCTTTTGTTCGAAACACTTGAAGGTTTCACTCACGTGTTTATTGCCTAGATACTGATTTATTATTTCAATAGTACCATCGATAAATCCATTCTTAAAAATATAATCCAGGTCCAACACAGTAATATCCATATTTTCCATATAGGAAGTCCAGTTGTGACTCGGTTTGTTTTGTTCATTTAACCATGTTAGAACATCGATTTTCTTATTCTTATTGCGAACATGTTGTTTCATACTTTCCAATTCGCTTTGTACGGAATTATATTTTTCAGTCAGTATAGTAATCATTTCATACAGCTGCTTTGTGTTAGGTATTTTCTCTCCAACTTCTTCATTCTTTCTCTGACAAGTAAATATATGTTTTTCATAACATCCATTTCGTTTAAATATTTTAAAGCAACAAGGACAATTCGTGATATGTTTGGATGTCATTTATTATAATACGTTTTATCTTAGATAATACCCAAAAGATTTGAATATTAACAGTCAATTTTATTATAAATGTAATATATAATTATGGGTACAGAAGAACTCGATTGTAGTTGTAATGGTGGAATAATATATGGATTAGTTCAATGTAAAGGGTGTAGCAATTCCAGTTGTGGATATTGTGATAAAACCGGTTCCTATGTGATAGCTGAACAAAAAAGAATATGGAATACAGTACGTGTTCCAGCATCAGAATATACCATGAATAAGGCAGCGCTTACAGTAGCTGAACAAAAACCAACATCCGCCTTTGGGGTAAATTGGAATCAAATGAGTGATCGTGCTTTAGCTGCGAATTCACAAGTTTCGAGAATAACGGTTGTTCCATCGCACGGAAATTCAACAAAGCGCTCCTTGACACGTGATAGACCTGGTTCCCAAGCACCAGGTGGCAAGGGAGTCGATATTAAGCACGGTAGTTATGCTAGATATTTAGCTAGATTAAAAGGAAAGGGTCCATTGCGAACGCAAAATGATACCAACTTGACACCGGTTCAAGGAAACAAGACCAAGTCATATGGTATTGTCAATTCTAGATCTTGTCTTTGTTTTACATAAAACATAGAATGTGGTTGGTTATAATACATAAAATGAATATATTTATGTATTATATAATGACGCAGCGCATTGATATGAGATTAACTAGTGGGCATTCACTACCAAAAAAACCTAGAGCTCGTTTAGAAAATGTGAATAGTATGTTACAACCATCACAGCAACGTATATCACCTTTTAATGGAAATATATTCAAAGGCAATATGAATGGTGTATTTGATGCTAGAGGCAGACCAGGTGGCTGAGGCGGAGCCAGACGGTAATAAAATGATGATATTTGTATCATTATAGTTACTATTACCATTCATACTACCTTAAGTAGAAAAAACATTTACTTGAGAATCAATAACGTATTAAATGATATATTTGATACGATGGAATGACGAATTGATTACTGTTATTTTTATTCATGTGAAATAAAGATGAATGGTTTCAATTCCGACAAATGTTTTTCAATAAATGTAAAAAATAAAATAGATGAAAAGTATATATGGGACAATTTGTTATTGGTAGCGGATGTTGTAAAGGTTCATCCACCATTTTTTTAAAGAGCGTACCTATGACGTTTATCAAGAGCAATAATAAGTATTACAAGCCGCATACTGCGGTTGGACGCGTAGGTGCGTCATGTCAAGCAGGAAATTTGAGAGCAGTAAAACGAAGAACTTAATACATGTATTGGAATATAAATAGTCAATGCGAACAGTATTATTCATATAAATCATATAATATAAAATTATGTATAATTATTTTATATGACAAGTGAAATAGATTATACATTAAAATTATTAATAGTTGGGGATACGAATGTAGGCAAAACGTCTTTTTTTAATAAAATACAGAATAATAGCGCGTATTTTGCCTGCTCTACTATAGGTGTGGATTTTACCAAAATGTACTACACAATTGACGATAAACGTATCAAAATCATCGTATGGGACACTGCTGGACAAGAAAGATTTCGCTCTATTGTTAGGTCTTATTTTAGAGATACATGTGGTATTGTACTCATGTTTGATGTTTCAGTTCCAAGTACATGTAAGAATCTCGAATCGTGGTTAAATACACTACTACATGATAAGAAATGTTCTCATGATCATCCTATATTATTATTAGGCAACAAGTCTGATTTATCAAATAAAACAGATACATCGGAAATAGACAATCTGATTCAACGATATAATGTATCGTATAGAGAGATTTCTTGTAAATACGATACATTTCACCATTTAGAAGAAATATTTACATGTTTTATTAGCGAAATCATGAATAGTGATTATATAGACGAGTGTCATGGTATAAAAAAAATAGGAACAGATAGGAATTCTTTTACCTTATCGAACAACTCTCATTCAACCTTATCTACAAAACCCGACGAGGCATTCAAAAATTGCTGTAACATAGTTTAGTCATATTCCGATATAAAAATAAACTTGTAATTTTATATATATGGACTCTTTCCTTTTAAATATCAATGATTATAGTGACAAAGAATTGGAAGATATATTATCTCTCTCCTATCCTTATCAACCTGAGGACATTGCTTCTAAAAAAAATGAGTTGTATGTGAAATTGGTAGATGATGATTCAGTAACAAATGAGATGAAGGTGAAAATTACCAGTTTCTTGGATACAGCTTCTTTCCGGCTCTCCAAAATAATATCAAATGGAATTGAATTAAGCAGAACCAATGTAGATTCATTTGGCGAATTGAAAAATACTGTCAGTGAAGTGAATGATCATTTTATTATCAAACAAGAACGCGATGTAAAAGAGGCTTATGCTTCCAAACCAACTGATGGGTTAAATATAAGTAGTCTAGGTGGTGCTCCACCTGGTATTATAAATCCTATTAATTATCGCACTATTAAACGTGCTGTAAATATTGATTCACGATTTAGACCGAATTATTACCAATCGTCGTCGGCTGACCAACAAATCACATTACCGTATAAATTTGAAAAGGTAATTAATATGCGTTTAGCATCGATTGAATTACCATTGACGTATTACGCGATTAGCGAGTCTTTGGGTAATAATGCGTTTGTTGTAAATTGGGATAACTCTGGTGGTGAATTTCAAAATAGCGCATTGGTCAAAATTCCTGATGGAAATTATCAAACATACAATACAAATACTCCGATTGGTAGCGGTGGTTCAGAAATAGAATCTATTATGAATGGTGCTTTATTGTCGTCAGTCGCCATCACACCAACTGATTCAATATACAACGGCGTTACCATTCAATCAGATGCTTCTTTTAATTTACGATATACAGTCGATACAACAAGTGGAAAAAGTATATTTGCATTAGATGTATCAGGTATAGATGCTACATCGTTGATCGATTTAATCGACGCTGGTAAATTGGATTTTCAAATAGTATTTGCGGTAGATAGTAATGGAGCGACTACAATAAATCAACCATTGCCATTCTTTTTGGGATGGGAACTAGGTTATAGAATGAATGTATATGATAGTGGTCCTGGAACGACTATAGGGAGTAATATTATTTTACCATCTGCCATTGTATCTGAGGGTCTTTTTTACATCAAAGGTCCCCAGTATATATTTGTAGCGATTGACGACTACAATAACAATGTAAATAATTATTACGTATCTGCGTATAGCGACTCTATAAATAACCGGAATATTTTGGCTAGAATTAATTTATCGAATTCTGGTAATGCAAATGGTGTATATCAAACAAGTGAAACAGATGGTGTTTCTTCGCAAATTAATAGAAGCAGAAGTTATTTTGGACCAGTCAATATAGAAAAAATGCGAATCACCCTCTATGATGAGTATGGTAGAATCATCAATTTAAATAATATGGATTGGTCGTGTTCTTTAATGTTTGAATGTATGTATTCTTAGGCGCTTGACGACTCAGCTTCTTTGCGAAACAAACAGTTCGATAATGTGTTTATCATATAAATTGTAATTTTACGAATAGACGATTTTTCATTCTTTTTTTCTTGCTTATTCACATTTAATTTTGTATATTCGTGTAAATACTTGTCAGGTCTGGTTGTAGATGAATTATAATATGCTATCCAATCACTTGGCGAAACCTTTGTTCCACCGTCATATTTCACTGCCAAATGACATTCGCATAGCATATCTCCCAGCGATATATTATCTATTGTAACATCGGCCAATATGCGCCCATATTTTTCCAGTTTTACATTTTGTAAATGTACTATTTTATGTAAAACCAAATGACTGATTGTTGTCTTGGCAATAAGCGCGCATTCTTTTTCTGTTTTATTACTTGTCTTCATTTCAGGACAATCAATGCCATTGATTCTTACCGAAAAACGATATATTGGTGAATTGTCAAAAGGCATTTTAGAGGCGATTGTAATTGTATCGCCATCATATACTTTAATCACTTTACCACACGTTACATTTGGAATATAAGGTATGGTGTCTTTATAGTTGATATTATCCAAATATTCCGTCATGTTATGCTTATATGTCTATTATTTCGATTATATAATACTTCAATTTTTAGGAAATAATATACAACTATATTATATATGGAATCAAATACGGCATATTCGTTTATCAAATGGTTATTTGCTAGTATTCTGGTATTTTTATTAATCGCGACATTAGGTGGTGTTGGTATTGGCATTATTATTGCCTATGCTGCTTTACATTTCTTTTTGTTGACAAGTAACACATAATAGATACAGGGTATATGGTAATAATATATTTTACAAATGATTTAAATAGAAACCACCTATCAATGTATATAATGACAAAGGGTCTTACAGTACAAACCGATAGAGAAATTCGCTATGAACAGAGAGCACAAATAAAAAGAATTCAGCAACAGAATGTAGATAGAGTAATTCGTCTTGAAAACAGAACAAATAGCCGATCTGATTGTGGATTTGGAAACAGAAATGACATCGCTAGCGAAGTAAGTAATGAGATCATTAGACTTACACAAAAAAGAAGAGTGTGTAGTTCTCGTTATTCAAATTTTGTTTCTTTTTTTTCTTAGTTTATTTCTCATCTTATATTTTAGCTTGTTTATTAGCTCATTTAGTTATTTGTTTTTTATTTACTATCTTTCTTGCTTTTAGTTGATTTACCTTTTCCGTTTCTTTTTTGAGTATCATTGTTGCCTCCACCTTTACCTTTATGTGATTCTTTTGTAGAATCGTCTATTCGATTTTGTTGTATATTTTTCAAATGATTTTCTTGACATTGTTCTTGAATGCGGACATGTTTGGTGCTGTGATTACCATACAATTCACGTGTCCGACGTTCCTTGTCCTTACCAGTCTTGCGTTTTCTAAATTGAACGTCCATTATATTATGTATAAATTTTCGTAATTACGTTGAGTAAAATAACGAATAACTCACCGCGTACTTCAATTTTTAATTTATAAAAAATTGAAGTTCAAATACTTTTTCATACAAGAGTAACAAACTTATACAGTTAAACAATTATTTCAAATATGTCAGTCTTCTCCGTATGTATCCCCCGCATATTTCATAATATTCCTAATAAAAAAATTGTAGGGACATTTGAGAAACTCAAGCTAGGCAAGGTAAAAAACATGGATATCATCTGGAAGACCGGACGAGATGGTAGTTCCTATAAAATGGCGTTTGTCCATTTTAGCGAATGGAACATGTCTAATTCATCATCTATACATTTTAGAGAACAAGTAGAAGATCCAAACGTAGATGCTAAACTAATCTATGATGATCCATGGTATTGGTTGGTTCTGCCTAATAATTCAACTACTATTATTAATAGTTATAAAAACAGAGCAGAAAATTTTGTACCAGATACTATTACTGGAGCAAGCGAATGGATTCAAGAAAAAATTTCGGAATTAGAAGACGAACTAAATTGCGTATATGAAGAACTTTATCAACGCGAATATATTCCGGTCAAGTACAGAAGTGAATGTGAGTGGGACCAAGACATTGAAACCGGTAGTGTTGAGGAAACATACAGCAGGGGAAATATGTCACCTATGACTATCGATGAACTAGATTGCTCTTACTCTAATGGTGGGATATTACCTACCGTCGTTGATGTAGATGATAATACAGCATATCAATATGACGATGGTACATTACATAAGCCACCTATGTACGCAAAGGTTTATCCGGAAGATGATTCACTATTTAGTTATTCTCAAGATACATTTGAAGAAGAGGAAGAAGAAGAAGTGATCTCTTTTGGTATGAAAACTCATTATCCAAATAAGACAGTTATTGACAATAGTGAAGTAGCACGTTACGAACACAAGACGTGGATGACTGCAAACTATTGCGGAAATAATTAAATGTAACTTACATAAAAAAAATTAAACATAATAAAAAACTTCACCTAATCAAAAATATAAAAATAAAAAATATAGCGATATAGTAATACTATCATGGGCGGCGGTGGAATATTACCAGTCGCAATAAAAAATGGCCAAGTCCATTTTTTATTTGGGAAAGAAAATGAATTGGATGATACCCCTGGATGGGCTGATTTTGGCGGCGGCGCCGAAGATGGTGAGTCTTCCTTTGATACGGCGTTGAGAGAAGGTTCTGAAGAAATCAATGGATTTTTAGGTTCAGCAGAACAATTAAGAAAGGAAGTAAAAAAACATAAAATACATACACTACAATTCAAAACATATACGACTTATATTTATATGATGGATTATGATGCTAAATTACCGTTTTACTATAAAAATAATTATGAGTTTTTCTCGCGTTATTTGCCGCACGTAAAGCATAAAAAGGATAACGGATTGTTGGAGAAATCGAAAATTCGTTGGTTTTCTTACGGCGAACTAAAAAAAGAAAAGAAAAATTTCCGCAGCTTTTATCAGAATATAGTGGATTTAATCTTGAAAAAGGAAAAGGATATTACCGAAACGATTTTCAGAAAGGAAGCAAAGCATCAAACTAAAAACAAAACTAAGAAACATGGAGAGCGAAAAAGCAAAACCCGTAAAAATAAAAGGGCGAGATAAAGTACGCGATAAAACGTCAGATAAATAAAATGATTATATACTAATATAAATGTCTCTTTTAAACATTGATATTAGTGATACCAATTTAGTAGAAAAGTTTCCAGAATATGTAGAGTACGACAGTGAATTAAAGGATAAATATGGTGAAGTACATACGCCTTATATATTCTTATCTAAAATGTTATCATCTATACCAGTAGAAATTGCTAAGAATAAAGATTGTAAGTGGTTAGACGCAGGTGCTGGTAGAGGCAATTTTAGTTTTTGTTTGTTTATCATATTGTTTAATTTACTCAAGGATGTCATTGACGACCCAGACGAGAGAAAGCAACATATCATCAATAATATGATTTATATGGTGGAAATAAACGAAAACAATATACTTCATATTAGAGAGAAATTCGGTGAAAAAGCAAATATATACCATGATGATTATCTTCAATGGACTACTGATTTACAATTTGATTTTATCATAGGAAATCCACCTTATAATAGCGGTGGAGTCAAGAAAGTGCCTACAAATACGGTTATAGATAAAAAAGAGGATGGTAAAACCATTTGGCCTGACTTTCTAAGAAGGAACATTTCTCTCTTGAAAGAAGGAGGAATGATGAATGTCGTTGTTCCTTCCATATGGATGAAACCAGACAAGGCAGGCATGTATGATTTATTATTGAAATATAAGATAGAACGGTTACATGCGTGGAGCGCAAGTGAGGTCATGAAGATATTTAATTATCAGGTTCAAACACCATTGTGTGATTTTTTATTGATAAAAAGTGAAAATCAGGGAAAAATAGAACTGTATGATAACCAAAAAAAGGAATACGTTGATTTTAAACTAAAAGAAAACATACCGATACCTTTGTGCTTTGCTTCAATAGTAAATAAATTCTTAGTTCTAAGAGAGAAATACGGTAAATTAAAAATAAATAAATCCAATATGCCCAAAAAAGGGACGATATTAAAGGATATATTCTCTCTTACTCATCCTTTTCAAAACGTTCATACTACAACTATTAACAAGGCGTCAAAAAAACCACAATTACAATTCAAATACAGTGATGAGGAGCAACCTTTTTACGGAGAACCGAAAATAATCATGGCGCATAAGATGTATGGGTTTCCATATATAGATAAAACAGGGGAATATGGCATTTCTTCGAGAGATAATTATTTAATTAAAAATAAATCGGTAAAAAATCTCGAATTAATAAAGGAATTTCTCTCTACTACTTTAATTTTATTCTTATTTGAGACAACGAGATATCGAATGCGCTATCTGGAAAAGTATGTATTTGAGTATATCCCTGATTTTTCAAAAATACCAGAGGCTATCGAAATGTACAACAATGAAAACATCGATGTATATAAATTATTTGGACTCACTGAAGAAGAAAAGAATTACGTAGAGAGATATTACAAAAAGAAATATAAATTCTTCGAGTAAATAATGACATATTAAAATATTACATATATATATATATATAATTATGATGAGGATAAACAATCTTACATTAAAAGGTAATGTTAATTTACAGTATGTTTCTTCTAATGAGGATGATATCTATGAATATTTATATTTAAAAGGAAAGGTTCCTACAAATGTAAGCCTTGATGACCATATTATAGCAACCATATACAATAATGCTAATAATCACACATCTGGATACGAAGTTATTTATAATCCTTTACAGTATATAGATATTGACGAAGAAAATAGCATCGGCCCTCTACCAGCCTATCAGGCATTTCACCGTCATTTAAACGCAGATATTACCGATATACGTAACATGAAGCATACAGCCTACCATTCTATTGGTAGAATGGTATATTTAGCAATAAAGCGAAAAAAGTCAGATGATAATAATAAATCTATGAAAGAAACGTCATTTAACGGAGAACTTTCATCAACAAATATAGGTGTAGCTATACAGATACAAATACCATGCAGTTATAGACCATAAGATAATTAATCGATTTTTACTATACCGCATACGTCATTTTGATATAATAAAAAATATTTTTTATTATATTTTTTATTATGATTAACCTTGTTTTTTGCGTTTCTCTTCAATATAATATTCGCTTCATTCATTCATTCGGAATAGTGCTTGCCTCGTTATCAGTAAAATAACCTAGAGTCTGTCCATATTCCGCATGAGAAACTACATGTTTTTTAACTCCATTTATTGTAACTATCATTGGTGACCAGCTTGCTATTTCAGTAAGAACGTGTGTAGCCTTTTCTTTATTACTAGTACTAGATGTATTATAATCTGGCATATTTGACAAGGGTATATGTAATTCATTTGGAAGAGTTATTTGACAACTAGTATTTTCGTACATATACATCTTGCTAGAATCAACATAGGTAAAAGATTCTATATCTGCATGCGTATTTAGTAAATGTTCTATATTTACTAAAGCATCATTATTATCAAATAATTGAGCAGTAGTAATTTTAATATTTGCTGGCATTATAATGTAGTATAATATTATATAATGACTTGTACAGCTCCCTTTAAAATAGAAGTGTCTGGAGGCGATTCACCACTATATACATACAAGCACTCAGTTGACAGCTCTGGAAAAAAGTCATATTCTGGACTATCAACGCCTGCTCATTATATAGAACACTCATGGCCATATTATTGTGGTCCCAGTCTTCATTGGTATAACGCCAATGATTTTTTTAAAAAAAGGTATTGGTGTTCAAGAGAGGTAAGGACCAAAGATTGGCCAGCAATTACATGGATACCAACGTCTAATATAACGTATGGTGTTGAATATAATGAGACTATAGAATGTGACGGAGCTTTAATTGTAGCAGATAATGTTGGTAGTATAGGTATGCTAACTTCGTGGATAGTAGAAAATATAAAACTTACACTTAAAGGCGATATTGTTGGTCACAATGTTGATATAAATATAGATATACCGGATGAGATTATATTTACAAGTAAAGTTTTTAACGGTGAAGTACAATTATACGCCCAAATACCACTAGGTAAAATAACCATGGATGATAAATTGGGGATATTTTCTATAAACGGCGACATAAATTTCGATATATTAATATGTCCTGAAGAAAAATCAATCAAACTCCAAGTAGGAGGAGATATTAAGGTGTCTGATACTATACATAGTGATAAATCGTTAGGTATAGATGCAACTATTGCTATTCCACTTAGCCCTGGGGTTGGTTTTGATCTGATAAATTATCTAGGAGATTTTATCGAAGAATCATTAGACGGTGGGGAAGAATTCTGATGGACATTTTTGTGTAAATAATGAATATAGTTAATTTAATGAATTTAATGAATATAGTTAATTTAATGAATTAAAAACTAAAATAAACATAACTCGATATAGTTAATAATAATGAAAGATTTGACATTATTATTAATCGCCGGAGGGAAATCGTCTAGGTTTGGGGGAGAACCCAAGATGCTGAGTAAAATAGGTCCCAACGAGGAAACGCTATTTGAAATGTCTATAGGTCAAATGATGTATCACGTTCCTATTGTTCAAATTCATGTTGTTGTCAATAAAGAAAACAAGGATAAAATTATGGAGGAAGTGAAAAGGGTGAATCAAAAGCATGACATTTGTAAAAATATCACCTTCAACATCCAAGAAATTCCAGGATTCCGGTCCAAGCCGTGGGGAACAGCGGACGCGGTATCTTCAGCCAAAGGACATATTCATACACCCTTCCTTCTCTTGAACAGTGACGATTTATATGACAGCAAAACATTTCAACTCATTGGCCAAGTGTGCGATCTATCCAAGAATTACATCATTGGTTTTACTTTAGGTTCAACTTTGTCAGGCAATCAAAAAGCCAATCGCGCCTTTATATCCGTCGATAAAGAAGAAAAGGTCGTTAAATTACAAGAGAAATTAAACATTGAGAGAGATTATTACAATAAATATGATCTGGAAAATCAATATGTCAGTGTAAATTTACTGCTACTTCAGCCATCCGTTCTCTCGTCTATAGACAAAGAATTAAATGAGTTTAAATCTCAACATATGGGAGACGCTTCGGTCGAAGCATTGTTACCCAATTTTTTAAATTCTCTCATGAAACAAAATATTCTGTCTATGGAGTTGTTTAAAACATCTGGTCAATGGAATGGTGTCACATACAAAGATGATGTTCAATCGGTAAGAGAAGCCTTTTTGTCGCATAGAAAAGAGAACTAAGAAAAAGGCACTACCTAGATTCAAGTAAAAATACTGCAAAGTAAATCTAAGGATAAATATAAATACAACTAAAATGAATACATTGTTTGATATGGAATATAGAAAAAAATACAGAAAACAGTTGGTTAATTATTTGTACGATAAAATATTAGATACATCCTATCCTCCGAATATATCCGCCTTCGTCGTCAAAGCTATCCATTTTATGATACCCTATATAGTGTATATCATCTGCTTGCTTGCGCCACTATGGCTAGGTATAGTTGCTTTAGTGGTCTCTCTTTTATTTTGGGGTCTATTCACGTATCTGAACGGATGTTTTCTTTCTAATATTGAATATAAATTGGATAGTGATCGGTTTATTAATATCATTGACCCATATTTAGTAATGTTTGGTTATCCTATTAACGACGAGAATCGATACAATGGAACCATATACCTCGTCTATCTGTATTTTTCTATTATCTTTTCCATATTATATATTCGATTTAAAATGAGATGAGCAGAGAGATTTCATAAAAAATTGAAAACAAAAAACGATAAGAATTGGTCATAATACAAGAATATTAACAAAATCATTTAGTCAAAAGTTAGCCAACTTCAATACATGTCCAATAAATTTATTGCGACAACACGTTTCAACGATGATACGTACCAACAAAACAACATGTATAAATCAAGAATCGGACATACAGGTTGTTTGTATGGAACACCGATAAAAATTAAGGAGAAAATACCCCTAGAAAGTCATGTTTATGTCATTGAAATGAACAATTCCATAAACAAAATAGAAGGCATTGGTCTATTCGTAAATCGAAATATACTTGATAAGAATTATCGAATATATTCCGATATGGATTATAATCGATATATCTACAAAGGTTCCAAACATTTGACCACGGACAAAATTATGGACGAATACGACAAACGCGTCATTTTCGTTCTTGAGCAGTTATTATTCAAAGGCGCACGACACTGTAAGCGAGCGCAAGGGATTACGGCGTTGCCTGATTGGATAACGCATAATAAATTCGGATTCGACTTTGTACCATGTTTAAACAACATATTTAAGAAATATACATAATAAAACATAGATAATAAAAACTACTTATTCATTATATATAAGTATAGGAATGTCAGCCTCAGACATGGATTTAAATATTGAAAATTATAGCCAAGAAGATTTACTGTCCCTATTAAGTTTGTCAGATGATCAGGACATCAATTATGATGATATTATAGATGCTACTAGACCATTAATTCATCGCTATACTAGTGATAACAATTACGACTTGGCTAATTTTTTTCAACAAGCTCAAAATCAATTATTGGAAGACATGGATTCTGAAGAGTCTGAGAATCTCCAACATCAGGACACGTCTCAAATAGGCAATTTATGGCAAAATCAAAACGCATCGCAACAAAATACCGATCCAAATCAAGCCGATAAAACGACGGATCGAAAACAGCAAGTACAGATTTTCAATCAGGATGGGCATTTTGTTATGAATCGAGATCAATTGGGTGTTAATAACGACTATCAACTACCGGTCGCCCAAGGACAACTCAATCCAAATTTGAAGAATACGACTACTCGCCTCATTAACATTGACAGTCAATATAGAGAAAATATTTTACCCTTTCTTCCTGATCCGGACAGTCCATCGTCGCCAACTAATTTCACTCTTGACTTGAGTGACCCAATTCATAAGGCAATTAATATCAAGGTAACGTCGTATCAAATTCCCTATACATGGTATCTTATTGACGCAGATTGGCGCAGTAATAGCTGTTTTTTTATCGATGGTAGTGCTGTTTCTATTGCGTCTGGTAATTATTCACCAAGTGGTTTGACTGAGGCTATTCAAACAATCATCACTAGTTCGTTACCAACGGATATTTCAAACATCGATATCTCGTATAGTCAAATTAGTGGAAAAACCACCATTACAAATAATAATACTGGTCCAATTACAATCACGTTTTACGATCCATCAGGACAATTAGTATGTAATCCAAACTGCAAAACAACGCCGAAATTCAACAACAATTTGGGATGGATACTAGGGTTTAGAGGCAATACAAACATACCAAAAGAAGAAGCATTATATGGACAAATGATATATACATTGGATGCCTCCGGTGGAATAAATAACTCTATTGAATCGGAAGCATTTACAGACGTCGTTGGACCCAAATATTTCTTGCTGGTACTAGACGATTTTCAACAAAATCATTTAAATAAAGGATTGGTTGGAATTACACCCACGCAAAAAGCAGTTGAGATACCGTCTTACTGGAATGCTGATTTGGCCATTTCTGCTAGTGGATGCGAGTCAGTTGCTGGTTCGAGCAAAAAAACTCCTACTTATATTCAGAACGCTCCTAGACGTTTAACACAGGCACAATTATTCACATTGAATTCGACAACACAATCACGGTCTCAAACGCAACATAATCGTTTGACATCGCCTACCAATACAAACGTATTAGCACATATTCCATTAAAAGGAATAAATACACTCGTACCTGGAAAAGTGTTGATTGATGATTTTAATTTACATGACGCCGAACGTGTATATTTTGGACCAGTTGATTTGGAACGGTTTCGTGTTCGTCTAGTCGATGATCAAGGATATACTGTCAATTTAAACGGTAATAATTGGTCATTTACCATGTCGGCTACATCACTATACCAATACTAGAATTCAAATCATATCCTTACCTATATAGAAATAATAGATAAGTCATAGTCAGGTAAAATATTAACACAATTGATATTTTTTACTTTTCATATTCGCATATCCAACTGATATTAACTCCTTTCCATTATCAAAATTCAGCATATTGTAATCATGTAACAATCCGTCATCGATATAGTAGTAGTTTATCTCTCCATATGGTTTATCACATTTATGGTTTAATCGTATAAATGGGTTGTTGAAGTTTTTTTTTACAACATGAAAGACACTTAAAACAACATCTTTTATTGATTTTAATGGACTGTCATTTTCAACCATAAGACCATATGGACTTATGAATGTTATATTCAAGTAATCCGGTGAATGAACTATATCCAATAACTCATTGCTTAGTGTTCCACCATCCACATAGATAGAATTATTGTAGGTTACCGGCGGAAACACCACTGGTATAGCTGACGTAGACATCAATAACAATACCTTGTCCTCTGTTTTAGTATTATCATTGTATCTATAAATATCTAAATTACCACTATGTAAATTGACAGCACCTATCATTGTATCTATTACTGGTTCACTTGCCATATTTTCTACTATGTTTGTCAATGTTTTATGCAGTGGTTTCGTATTCAATAACGAGCAACCAGTTTCTGGTAAAATTTCATAGATGTCTCTGTTTCGAAGCGAACCATATATTTTTTCGGATTCCTCAATACCCTCACTTATATCTTCATAATGTGATAAAAACCCTGAATTTAATCCACCTGCTGAAATGCCTGTATATCTGTCATATTTTACCGGATAACTTTCTCTGACTTTTTTTAGTATTCCAATTTCTACTGCTCCAAATGATCCACCACCGCTAAATGATAGTTGCTCTGTAGTACGCGCAAAATTAAAAATCGACAATAAAAGAGTAAATGTCAAACATCCACTTAATGAAATATTCATTTATATAATAAAATAATTTTATATTGCAAAGTATTTTGTAAAGTATTATACAATTTTATATTGCTCTAAATTATACATGCTCCAGGTTATCTCTTCACTAGCTATGGCTCTTTTATTTACATTTCAGACTACATCTTATGCCCTGTATGATGCTACTTCATGTATATGTACAACAGTTCAATGTCCAACTGTTGGCGTCAATACTTTAGTTATGGGTGGAGGATATTCAACTATTCACTACACATATATTAACCAGAATGATTTTACAGTAGTTTCGTCTGCTGAAGGGGTTGTTTTGGTTGATTCACTCGATAAAGGGACTGGTACGACTGAATGTACGCAGAAATATTCGCGTATGCTCGAAGATGATGGCGCTTCCAATTGCGATGCTGGACATATAATGGCTAATCGTCTAGGCGGTTATGGTAATCAACCCCTCAATATTTTTCCACAACAACTTTCAATCAATCGCGGTTCCTATTCAAGTTTTGAAGATACAATTTATCATTGTATTCAAAGTGGGGCTTCACAAGCTTCATTATCATGGGTTTTCACTTATAGTAATTCCTCCAGCACGATGCCATACGAAGTTCAATATTCGGCTGTATTTGACAAAGGTAATTGTACCAGTATTCAATCCGTTTTTTCCAACTAAATCCGTTTGTTCCAACTAAATCCGTTTGCTCCAACTAAATCCGTTTGTTCCAACTCATATAGTAAAAAATAATTACATTTTTTATTATATATTTTATGTGAATTCATTCACAATTTTCGGTTACTCTTTACCGTATATCTAGTCCATTGCCTATCACTATAGTATTGCGTCTGTTATTATTTGTCCCTCTGGTACGTCTGATTGTACTAGACTATATATATCGACTGATGCTAATCCATAAAATGATACACCGAAAGCACCATAATCTCCATCGTCATTAGTACTAAACATTACACCTAGTGTGTTTGCCACTGCTTCTGTCATTGTAAAACTAGTTATATTTGAACCGTTAAATGCGTCGCTATTGAAACTACTAGATGTTACGTTAGAATATTCGTCATCCATAAACAGAATTTCAGTGATTATTGTATTTTGAAATGCTCTAGAACCAATCTTAGCTATGGACATTGGCATTGTACTAATACTGTTTAGAGAAGTACAATTTTGAAAGGCAATATCTCCAATAGTGGTTACATTATTATGAATGGTAATCGAGGTTAAATTTGTCACACTTAGGAACGCACTACCTGCAATAGTGGTTACAGTGGATGGAATAGTAAATGCTGTTCCTGTGAGTATTGGAGGATAATATACCAACGTTGTATTATTTTCGTTATACAATACATCCGTAATTCCTGAATTTACAAACGCCCCTTTTCCTATACTGGTAACACTAGTGGGAATGATAACGGATACGGCTGTCAGCTTAATGGATGTCGAATTTTCTGTACCATTGAATGTATTACTGGCAATGCTTGTAACATTTGTTCCAATATTAACACCAGTTAATGATTGACCATCAGGAATAGTATAAGATAAGTTTGTTAATGATTTGTCCAAACTACTAGATGTAGTACCGTCACTATATGTAAATATGGTTGTTGATAAAATTATACTCTGTGATGTGGAGGAAATGGCTTGCAAAGATATAATAGTATTTGCATCTAGATTTGCTACTGGTAATGGTACTGGTAGAGGAAAATCCCATGGGTCCTTAATTTCACCATTTCCCTTTACTAATGCATAAGAACCTGGCCAATCATTCGCATTATCAATATAATTGGAACTATTATCTGGTAATGTATTATCTGAAAAATTACCATTAATAATATATTGGACGTTATTTCTTGTTAAACTTACATTTGAAATTCCATTTGATAAGTCTTCATGTAACTCATTTTTAAACCATAATGTAATAGTTTTACCGTCTTCCGTTGATTCATTATAAGGAATATTACGTGTTATTTTATTCCATATATTATTTGACAGATCGGATTGTACTATATTTGCTACATTGTAACTACTATCTGTATCTGTAATATAATACACATTAGTTATATTTGGACCATAAATGCCGTTTCTTGCCGCAATATAAAATGTTAATTCGTAAGGCTCAGGCTCAGGTTCAGGCACTACGATAACTATAGATGTTGGTATGTAAAAGTATTGATATCCAGAACTATTTGTTTTAATTTCTAATACAGTAGCATCTTCTATAGTTTCTGTAATACCAGAACCATTGTTTTGATCATTAAATTTCAAATATTGTTTTGTATCATTTGTATCCGTATAATATAACACATAGGCTGATGGTGAAATATTAATAACAACTTCTGTATGCCAATAAATATCCCAATCGTTGGACGAAGATGTTGGTGGATACTGTATAGAATCTCCATTTGTAAGAGGTAATGATTTACCTGTGTTAAGTTGTTCTTGAGACATATTATTAACTTGACTCTCAATGTCTGATATGACAGTACCATCAAACCGTACAATATTTCTATTTTGAAATACAACAGTATTTGTAAAAGTAGGTTCTGGTTCTGGTTCTGGTTCTGGCTCAGGTTCTGGCTCAGGTTCTGGTTCAGGTTCAGGTTCTGGCTCAGGTTCTGGCTCAGGTTCTGGTTCTGGTTCTGGTTCTGGTTCTGGTTCTGGTTCTGGTTCTGGTTCTGGTTCAGGTTCTGGCTCTGGTTCCGGCTCAGGTTCTGGCTCTGGTTCTGGCTCAGGCTCAGGCTCAGGTTCAGGTTCTGGTTCTGGCTCTGGTTCTGGCTCTGGTTCCGGCTCTGGTTCCGGCTCAGGTTCAGGCTCTGGTTCCGGCTCAGGTTCTGGCTCTGGTTCTGGCTCTGGTTCAGGCTCTGGTTCTGGTTCTGGTTCTGGTTCTGGTTCTGGTTCTGGCTCCGGTTCAGGTTCTGGCTCCGGTTCTGGCTCAGGTTCAGGTTCAGGTTCAGGTTCTGCTTCTGGCTCCGGCTCAGGCTCCGGCTCCGGCTCCGGCTCCGGCTCCGGCTCCGGTTCAGGTTCAGGCTCAGGCTCAATAACCCAAATCTGCATCTTTAGATCACCATCTATGTTGCTGATATCGTTTGAATTTATCAGATAACCACCTGAATATGGATTGGTGGTATTGTAAAACAGTCCCATATTGCCAGATATGAAATTTAAATTTGTTAATTGAATTGAATATTTCTGATTATTTGTTAAATTAACATTATTGGTTAGTTCATACTCATTCCATTCTCCAGTAGCACCGATATTAGTCCAAGTACTACTATACAAACTGTTTCCAGTTATACCTTCACCTTCACGAATTATGATAGTTGCAGTTACATTAAAAGTCCCTGATGGACTAAAAGGACTAAATAATATTTTTTTAAGTTTACATGATAATGTCGCTGTAAAACTTTGATATATATACATCCCCTCACCTATGCCAAAATTACCATTGCTGTTTGGTTGATCAACCATAAGTAGTAATCCTGATTCAGGTTCTGGTTCCGGCTCAGGCTCCGGTTCAGGTTCCGGTTCAGGCTCAGGTTCCGGTTCTGGTTCCGGTTCCGGTTCTGGTTCCGGTTCTGGTTCCGGTTCCGGTTCCGGTTCCGGTTCAGGCTCAGGCTCAGGTTCCGGTTCTGGTTCCGGTTCAGGCTCAGGTTCTGGTTCTGGTTCTGGTTCTGGTTCTGGTTCCGGTTCCGGTTCCGGTTCTGGCTCTGGTTCTGGCTCAGGCTCTGGTTCTGGTTCTGGTTCTGGTTCTGGTTCCGGTTCCGGTTCCGGTTCTGGCTCTGGTTCTGGCTCAGGCTCTGGTTCTGGTTCAGGCTCAGGTTCTGGTTCAGGTTCTGGCTGAGGTTGAGGAGAAGATAAAATTTGAATATCGACTATAAGCGATCCAGATTTCAATGTAATGTTAATACGACTTGAATCGATGTCCAAATCGGTTGCATATTGACTAGTTAAATCAGCAATAATATCATTTTTATCATCACTTGTCAGTGTAGTAAAAACGACATCTTCAATCGTAATGCTTACTACATATTCAATATTACCAGATACATTTTCTTCAGGGGTTGGAGTACGAACGGTAGATGTAATAACAGTATTTTCAGCTAGTCCATCAATGTTATTTATAAATACATTCTTAACTTCTTGACTATTTGTTATTATTACAATCTCTTCCTCTAGTGGAAGTGGTGACTGTACGATGACTGGATTATAAATGTTCTCTACAAAATTACTACAACAATCAAAAGAGAACGGTTTTGGGTAATAATAATTACCTACATAACCATTTTTGGATTTGATATAGTTTTTAATGTACGAATGTGACTGTACGATTGGTGTGCGATATTGTTGATACGCTCTTTCATTTTTCAAATAACAATTACCACTGGAGTTTAATAAATTAAATCCAGGAGTGTTTGGATAAAAAATTGTGTAACATGGATCAACGATGACTCCTTGGTCGGAAGGAGGATTTAGTAAGGGATATGTTTGGTTTGCCAAAATGCCAGGTGGATACGAAAATGTGTTGGCACTCCCATCAGGATGCGACAAGATAGAGACATTACTGTCCATATCCATTTTGTATGCGGAACCTGACCACAATTCTTGTGATTCGCGAATATCGAAAGAGACTGGTTGTTCTAAATATTTACCATTTGTAACAGCCAGCAATGTTTCGTAACTGGTTGCTCCAATCAAACATTTCTTACCATCCCTACTAATATTGACATCCCCTACATAAGTACCCTTGTTTTGTCCAAGAGGACCCTTTTTATGATACACGCCATCGTGATTGGCCAAATCAACGGATGCCTTATAAATGGCTTTCGACTTTTTTCTATCAATGTACTGTCCGCTATTTAAATTATCATTCGGATTTTTAAAACAGTTTCTATGTGCCATATAATATATTCCGTTATATTTTTATACAAAAAATAACAAAAGGCGATTATTCTCTGTTCTTTTTTTGGATATTTTGTTGTTTATTTAGTTATCGTATTACAATTCATTTTCTACATCTTTATCTACCTCTTGCTTTACATGTTGATTTTGTTCTTGCTTTACATCTTTCTCTCGGTCTCGTACCGAATATTCCAGTTTTTTCATATTCACTTTCATTCGTTTGCTAATTTTATTTTTTAGCAATTGTAAATCGCATATATCAACCGTAGTAGGGCGCAGTTTTTGTTCGATATCAGTAATACACGCATTACAAATAATATAGAGATCGTTCTGGTGATGTGGAAACGTTTGACAACATGATACACTTAAACAGAGTCCCTCTCCGCATTTATTACAACATTCTTTCACTCGATTTTCGTCACATTCATTACATCTGTCTTCGTCTATTGAAAAGATGAAGTTATGATTGTACATGCTATACGAATCCATTTCTATCAATCACGGGCTAGGTATTGAAACTGAATGGTAAAATATCTTTAAGATTTTACTAAAATTTGTTTGATAAAGGACTCCTATTTATTCAAAATCAAATCAATTTTATTTTTGTATTCTATATATATATAAGAATGGTTTCATATACACGTGTTAGCAAGACTCGTAAGAATTATAATAGTAGTAATGCTAGACCATGGTCAGGTTGGAGGGAAATCGCACCCAAAGGTGCGCAAAAAACACACATGTACAAAAAGTGTGGAAAAAAATGCTTTTTAGGAACAAAAACAAAGGGAAATAAGAAACATCCTAATTTCCCTATATGCGCAAAAAATACATGTAAAGTAAATAAGAAGGGACTTTGGGCTGCCTTCATTCGAGCCAGGCAATGGGGAAAGTCTAAAAAATCCTATAAATCAAAGGGAAAAATGGTGACGATGCGTTCAAAAAATGGTAAAACAAAGAGAGTTCGTTTTAAGGGAAGTCGTCCCAGTCAAAAGCGAAGTTATTACACTAGAATTGTTAGAAAAGCAAAGCGAATGCTCCAGTCTAGAGGTGTAAATGTAGGCAAATAATAATATAATATACATATTGTATATAGTTATGGTATTTGGACAACAGCAATCAATGTTTTTTCAGGCGAATTATCCGTTTCGTCCAACCTATACAAAAAATAAACGTATGTGTGGGTCAAATCAAAAAGTGGATCCTGGATTGAGTGCGACATTAAACATGAATAAGAATAACTATCAAGGTAGTGTAACAAGTGGTGTAAATGCGGTAAAGCATCATTACATTCTAGGTTGGCATATGCCTTACGGCGCCCCATAAACAATAAAAAAACATAATAAATAGTAATTCCTATTAGTATTTATTAGTATGCGGTTTGAAATAGCGGATAAAAAGAAGCGCGATGTATTTGTCCATATTTTCCATTATTTAAAGAATTTCACGGATGCGATAGTTATGAATATAGAGCCAGAACGTCTTTACATTCAAGGAATGGACAATAGTCATATTTGCGTATATGAATTAATTCTACATTCGTCATGGTTTGAAAAATGGGAAGTCGAAACTACCTGTACATTTGGTCTTTGCTTGCCTGTATTGAATAAAATCCTTCATATTTGTTCAGATAAGCAGACTATTTTGATTCATAGTGAGAACGACGAGGATTTGGAGATTGACTTTACAAGTGATGAAAAGGGCGAATTCAACAAGTATCTTAAAATGCCGCTCATGGATATAGCGGTCGATATGTTACATATACCAGATTCAGAATACGATGTAGATATTGAAATGGATTCTAAAAAATTCAAGGGAATTATCGACGAATTGTCGAATTTTAACGAGTCTCTAAACATTACATGCGATGAAAATCAAGTAGTCATGGAATCAAGTTCAAGTGAAGGGGCGATGAAGGTAGTAATTGAGATTGACGACATTGATCTATTGGCGATTGTAGAGGGAAAAGAGTTAAATGCTTCGTTCGGAATTAAATACATTGTCCAAATGTCGCAATTTCACAAGGTATCTACCAATTGTATGCTTCATTTAACAGAAAACATGCCTCTTCAATTGAAATATGAATTAGACGAAGAGTGTATGATGCGGTTTTACTTGGCTCCGAAAATAAACGACAACGATGATTAAACGGCGCGTTAAAAAGAGAACTAAGAAAAAGGCACTATCTTAACAAAGCATATCGACAATGGCGTCATCGCCTTTGAATAATTGAAGGTTTTTCATATCGCCTGGATAGAAAAAGTCGATGGATTCATGGACATTTTTCTGTATGTTGCTAATGTCAATAATTTTGCCTATGAAAAAATAGCATGTAATGTCCTTTTCCACAGTAGATACTGCGATTTGTCGCTCGATAAGAATGGCGAGATTTAGTTCCTCTTTCCATTCGCGATGAAGACATTGTTCGATTGTTTCTCCTTTTTCCAGTTTTCCACCAGGGAACTCCCAAAGACCTGGTGAATCACTTGTGGGTGTGCGCTTTCCCATGAGAATTTTATCATTATGATACATAATACCACACGCTACATACTTCATGGTAATAATATAATTATTATGTAATAAAATATATTTAAATACAAGTGTATATAGAATTATAATATGTCAGACAATAAGGTGATTTATAAATGCTCAAAATGTTCAAAGATTTACAAAGGAAAGGCTCCTTTTATGAAGCACGAGGCGTCGTGTAAATCGAAAGAAGGTAGTGCGCCAGTTCAGATGAAACAAGCGGCTTCGAATATTCCGATTACAGTACCAAATATTCCTCCTAGTCAAAAGCCGACTGAGAATAATTATGACATAAACATGACATTTGGTGAAGGTAACAAGGTTCATGTTGATATGAAGAAGCAACCTACTACTGGAAGACAAGCAGTTGGAAGACAAGCAGTAGGAAGACAAGCAGCAGGAGGGGGAAGTAGTGACGAAGAAACAGATAGTGATGAAGAGTCTGGTGAAAAGGTATTGAAAGATTTGTTGAAACCCAAGGTATCTGAAACATATCAGATAGAAATCGACAAATTGGAAAATTTAATTAAAATGTTTAAGCATTTGCCGATTTCGGATGATCCCACCAAAAAAGACCACGTAATCGATCAATTAAAGGCGACAATTACTATATTGATGACGCAAGCACAGAGTCTCATTAAAGAAATGAAGCAAATGTCGCGTAGAAATAGCTATTATAAGAATAATATCATGTTGGCTACGTTTATTTTAGACAAGTGTAGAATGGATGCTCCAGAGACAGAAGAAGATTTTGAAAACATGTTTGGTGAAAGCGAATCAAACGAATCAAACAAATAATTATTTAGTTGAAAATAAAATATTCATAAAATATTCATAAAATATTCAAAGGTGTAAATCAAATTAAATATTTTACTAATATATACATGGTTTCTTACAGAAAGAAAAGTCATAAAACGCAAAAAAGACGTCGTTCCAAGAAGGGGGGAGACGAGACCAAAAATGATACATGGGACATAGAAATGGGACCACGTTCAGAAAGCCCGGTTCATTTAGTTGCCGCCAAAGATGCTGATGATATGGAAAGGGGATTAACCAAATTCTCTCCAGTTCCCAATAAACCAGGAGATGAACAAGCCGGTGGGAAAAGACGTAGAGGAAACAAGTCCAAGAAACACTATAAAAAGGGATCTATGTCCAAGACACATAAAGGACGCAAAGATTTTGTCACACATAAGGGAGATAAGAATTTTCATAGACGTGGTCATAGACAGACAAAACGCCAAGGAAAGAAATCAAAGTCATTATTGTCTAGAATTTTTGGACTATAAATTGTAAAATAGGGCCTATCTAGAAAGTATGAAGTGTATTCGTGATATTATAATGAAAGATAACAATATATGTGGTATTGTTATATTTTAAGAAATAAATTGGAGCAGTTTAAGCATAATACATATAATGGTTCAACGAACAATCCAATGAGGCGTCTTCGGCAACATAATGAAGAAATTAAGGGGGGTGCAAAGGCAACCCATGGAAAAGGGGGTGCGTGGGAGATTTGTGCCATGTTGTCTGGATTTCCCGATCATATAAATGCTCTTTCTTGTGAGTGGCGTATGAAATGTCCTTCAGGGCGACCAGGAAAGCGCGAGGCAAAATATCAACGCGTTCAAGGCCGTGTCAGTTCTTTGAACGAAATATTACCGTTAGAAAGATGGACTGGTAAATGTATAGTGGATAATTGTGATTTCAAATTTAAATTACATATTTTGAAAGACGTGGTGGGATATTTGGACAAGACAAAGGTTCCTGTTAATATAGATATAGTGGAAGTGGATACAATTGATGCTAGTTGTATCGAGTTAGAAAAGGAAATATATACATATTCGAACATTTAAAATGGATCAAACTCCCATAAAAAAGAGTCTGTTTTAGATCAGAAAATAGTATTTGACTGTTGATAATTTATAAAAATTATATCTATATTTATATTATATGTCCAAAACAGTCACGACCGATTCCCTCACGAAAAACGGCAAATTTTTTACGAATAATGTTTTAGAAAAAATGAATGGAACCGGTAAAACTCGTAAAAAGAATAGTAGAGGAGGAAAAACTCGTAAAAAGAATAGTAGAGGAGGAAATTCAGAAGCTCAAGAAGAAAAGGATAAATATCTTTTTGATGCAATTGATATTTATGATTACGACGAAGTTGAAAATGCCTTAAATAATGGAGCTAATGTGAATGCTCAGCATAAAGATGGTGATACACCACTTATACGCGCAATTAAATTAGAAGATATAGACATGATTTACTTATTATTAGAACGCCCAGATATTGATATTGAACTTGATGTTGATACAAACAAAGAACTTCATCTGGCAGAAGAACTGTGGGAAAATATGACACCAGATGAACAAGAACAAAATGGTATTCCTTATGCGATAGAAGACTACATAGTCACTAAAAAAGAAAAAAAAAGAATACAAAATATTGTCGCACAAACTATTCCAAAACATTTAGAAAGACAAGAAGATAGGAAAGTACTAGCTGCACGGTTGAGTAAAAAAGGTGTAGGGAGTTTTGGTGATGGAAGAATGCCTTATGAACTACGACATGAAATAGGGAAATATCTAGGGGGCGGAAAAAGAAAAACTCGTAAAAAGAATAGTAGAGGGATAAAAACTCGTAAAAAGAATAGTAGAGGGAGAAAAACTCGTAAAAAGAATAGTAGAGGGAGAAAACTGCTATAAATATGAGTTATTTTGTCCCATTTTAAATTACCAATGGTGTAAATACCAGAATATAAATTAAAAAATTGATTTCGTGTAAATAATCGTATATAGAGTAAAATAAATGAACATGGAGCATAAAGCATTATTTGAAAAGATTCAGGTTAAAGTGAGTGAAGTAGTGAATGAGGAATTCATTAAATCCACTAAAACGGAAAAGGGGAATACACAGGTGAGTGAGCGTGTGGTGATTGAAAAAATCCGCGAAGTACTAACAGCACTAGAATTAACATTTCAAGAGGCGGGAAGCCAACAATCAAAGGATTTCAGAAACGTGGGAGGTATTGGTCTTGATATTGAGATTAAGAAAACGGACAATCCAGTCATTTACTTTAATGATACTTGTCCATCAAAAGACATATACTATATTGTCCTTTTCACTGGAAAGGAATATAAGCGCACGCCTGAGAAGAATATTCCGGCAAAGTTGCTTTTCATCAATGGAGAAGAATTTATCCACGATTCTCCATGGATTCATGAATATATTGAACAATTAACAATTCTGAAGGATAAATATGCGCGAGGCGAAAACAAGAAAAACTTGGCTGGTATTATGGAAGTCTATCCTCGTCCAACATTCAAGGCAAATATTTCAAAGTTCTTATGTGACAATAAACCATGTGAGCCAGAGACAGAAATCATTAAATTGTGTGTAAATATGGATTGTGAAAGATATCCACCTGATTGGGATTTTGAAGAAGATACGGAAGAGACTTATCAAGTGGGTCAATGGCAAAAATGTTGCTTATGTGTTGGATATTTTGATGATGATGGAATGGGGGATATTTTATACATACAAGAAGAGCCAAATAATCAAGAAGCTGAATGTGATTTATGCGGAAAAAGCGACGATATTGTTCAGATGAAAGGTAGCGGACAATATTTATGTGGTAATGCGTGTGATGAGGAAGAGGAAGAGGAACAAGAAGAAGGAATTGGATGTAACGAATGTTATGCGTGCGTTAGTGGTGGTGCTGGACCATGTGTAAAAGAGAAGGAGAAGAATGATTAGAAAAAAACAAATAAAAACAAATAATAAATTTGTAAGATTGTAATGTATTTAAGAACGTAATTTTTTTACGATTTGTTGAATAAGTGGAGGTGGGACAGCATTACCGATTTGTTTCACTTTTTCCTTCTTAGAGCCAAAGAGTTTGAAATCGGCTTATATTTATTAATCGTTTTTCAGTTCAATATGACCAAAGTTATCTAGTATAATTTTGTTAATTCTAAGGTAAATGACAGATTATTATAATTAAGATCAATTATATCTCCATAACGATTTACTATACTGATTTTCATTTTTTCAATTGTTACAGGACCCATATAAACACGTTCTTTAAAAATTAAATCACCACCATGATCGTATAAAACTGTATTATGTATAGTATCCACAGTAATACGAGCTAATATATTATCACCAATATAACTGTCTTTGGTTGAAGATACAATTGGTTGGCAAACACAATTACTATTATAATCATCTATAATAATAAATATGTAATTGTCACGAGTACTACTATAAGATGATTCACTTTCAAGTCCACATACATAATAAAAGGAACTATGAAACGGATCATATAATATTTGTTGAACTTCATTCGATTCCTCTATTTGATACTTATAGTTACGAAATCCCATATACCAACCTACAGTTCTTTGAAATTCCAATATAGCATCTTGTGTAGAATAATTATTTATTTGTGGAAAAAAATCTATTGTAAAAAAAAAATCAGGGGCATAAAAAGCATTAGCTGGATCAAATGCAGCATGTGTAGTTAAACCTGTGGAATCAGCTATTATATCATCTTTATCCACAGCACGGATAATTGTTTTTGAAGAAACACTATCCACATCCGCTATTAAATATTGTAATCCTCCAGCTTGTTTTTTAAATATTGAATTTAACATATTTGTAAATGTATCACTTATATAATTTCCTACAGGAATAATTATTGTTTGTAGTATATCAGGTAACCCATTCATATTGTATAAGTGTATTTGAAACTCATTACGATTCATTTTATCCATTATAGAATACCACAAAACAGGTATATCAACAGAAGATATACGCATCGATACTACATTTGTTTCTCTTTGTATTAAATCCCACATAAAATTTGTTGATGTTGTATTATCATAATTCGGTCTAAATATACTATCTATATTAATTATTTTCGTAATTGTTTTTTTTTGAATGGGATTTATTATTCCCTCTGGATAAGGTGTTTTATTTGTATTGATAGCGGATGGATAATGGGGAAGTATTACTGGATGATTAGATGATTCTACAATTTCTGTATCTAAATTAGAATTGGATGTTAAAGAGGTGGTAGATGGGGGAATCGGTGCCGATATTATAGGTGAATCTACTGAAATGGAATTCTGATTTTTTTGAATTATATTCTCTATTCTTTCTGCCGCTTTTTGGAAAAAAACTATAATTTCATTATATGATGACGACGATAATAATGGGGTAAGTAATATATTCATATGTGTTGACAATTGACTCACAGTTAATGATTCAATGGGAATATTTATTTTTAATATTTGTAATAATTCTTCTTCATCATAATTATCTATATTTATATCATAATTAGAGTTCATTATTAGTATTATATATATTAAATTTTATATTTTAAAGTATTATCTATATTATATAAATATAGATAGATATGTCACTATTTGGCAATAATAACGGTTCTAAATGTTCTGGAGGAGCTACTCTATTTCGCGATAGCGGAAAAATAATAAATTTAAATAATATTGTTACTCAAGTAGTCACAAAAAATGTAACCGAAAGAATAGAACGTAGTAATCTATTATATAAAAACTTATATGATGATGTAGGTGTTAATATTAAAAATATTTTAACTGCTTTTGTTACCGGAAGTGATGAATTAAAAACATTAATTGATTATGAAAATTATAATGCTTTAGCAGATAAATTACATTCTCATTTAAATGAAGACAATAAAGACTTGGAGAATTTTAGAAATCTTCTTATAGATGCTGTCGAAGGAGCAAAGAAAAGTAGTAATAGAATTTTAGAACAAGAATTTGCTTATAAAAAATTACTTGATGCGTATAATTCTTTACTAGCAGATGAAAGACCATCAAATATGATTTTAGAAGCTGAAGCCTCAATGACTGTATCAGCAATGGTTAAACCGGAAGTTTTAGAATATATTCGTCGAGGTTATCAAATTGTGGATGAAGATGGTAATTTAATTCCAATGGATATGACTATATTAGCAGAAATTCGAAAAGATCTCGATATTACAAATACAAATATAAATAAGGATTTAGGTAATAAAGAAATTCGAAAAGATCTCGATATTACAAATATAAATAAGGATTTAGGTACTCGTGTATCTCGTTGGGCCCTGAAGCCAAACAATACCGAATATAGGAGGGATTATAAACACCCTCCTAGACCCCATCGTCATGTATACATACGTACATACTCATCCATTAATGAACTTTATATAAAGGCAACTAATCCGGTGCCTACTAGTATGCCGAATATTATGACAAAAAATACTGAGGTAGTTACGAACAATTTATAATAACAACTAACTATTTTATAATTAAGTATATAATAATTAGTTGTTATTATAAATTGTAATAATTTTATTGTAATAATTTTATTGTAATAATTTTATTGTAATAATTTTTATTATACATTTATAATATAATAATGCCAACCAACCTTGATCTTTACATAAGTAATCTTGATGTATGTAATAATTCAATAACTGTCGCCGATATTATTGGAACATCTTATACCCCAATAACTGATACTGATTCTAATTTGTATTATCAAACTCCAGTTGCCAATTGGCAACGAATTTTTAAATTACACACAGATATAGATGGAGATATTCAGTTACAGACATCATTAGCTAAAGATTTTATTTCTGATGGTAATGATCCTACTGTTTATAGTGTAGGTAGTTTATATACTCCTGTTGGAAGTACAACTCCTGGTTATACAAATAATAAAATTAATGATTATTCTGCTTCTTTATCAACTACTGCTGATCCAACAGCAGCACAAGATTTCATCCAAGAATTAGCTAAAGCTGTCACAGGTAGTCCTCAATCTGTTAACTTATTATCAAACGTAGATGCTATGTTCACGAATTATGGTGTTCAAATTGAAGCTGCTGCTGGTACGATTTCTGCGACTTTTGGGAGTGCTGGGGCTTCTACAAAGAATGGTTTGATCGACGGAACTTCAGATGTTAAACTTCAAGTAGCTCAAAAAATATACCAGAACATTGCTAGTATTGATGCGACGCGTTATACACTAGGTTACGGTGCTGTGATTGGTTCCGGTACACCAGTTGATACAACTGGCGCTCTTGTCACTGGTGGTAGTGGTAGTGGTGCTACAGTTGATGTAGCAATGAGTGGTACTGAAATTGATAATATTACTATTAGTGTCACAGGTTCAGGTTATGTAAAAGGAGATAATATTATAATTACTACCACTGCTAGTAATACTATAACAATTACTGGCATTACTGCTTTTCAAGCTTCTATATTAAATGGAACTCTTACAACTGATTCAGGAACTGAATTTCCTCTTATAGTTGGCGATGTATTTCATATTGGATTATCAATACAAAACAACTCAAGTCAAACCAATATAAGTAACAAAAATCTCGACACTATAGGGGACACAGTTACAAGAAAGGTTAATTTACATATTAAATTGTCTTAAATGAATTACTTTTTTAATAAAACATTGATAATTTAAACGCCGTTTTTGAACAATTATAATAAAAAATATTTATATAATTTTTATTATACCTTCATTATTTTGAGTCGAACAAGAACTTATCAATATATGTTCTAACGTAATTAAGCGAACAAATAACTAAGAAAGTAATTTTTTTACGATTTGTTGAATAAGTGGAGGTGGGACAGCATTACCGATTTGTTTCACTTTTTCCTTCTTAGAGCCAAAGAGTTTGAAATCGGCAGGAAATCCTTGGATTTGTTTAAGTTCATCTGGAAGAATACAGCGAATATAATAGCCGTTTTTATTTCTCAAAGGAACAAAGAGTCTTGGTTGATGATCATATGAACATATGATTGTTTTGCTAGGGTTTCGAATATCAATAATTTCACAATGGATTGGTGAATCGCGCTTAGAGAATGAAAGAAGCGAATGATGAACTTTACCGACATATTCTTCATCACGCGTTTTGGCTTTAAGGCGCAGATATGGGTGAATATTATCCGTATCTTCTCCATCGTCATTCTCCATATCTGTAAGAATACACTCGGGAGGAATGGTTGTCATATCAAAATCATCCGGTTCAATCTTGATGGCTCCTTCCATACTGAATTGAATAATATTCAGCAAGTTTGGTAAATTGGTCTTTCCATCATTCAAAGGCTCTGGAAAGACAAATGTTTTGTCAAGGTCTTTACGAATACCGACATATACAAGTCGTTTTCTAAGTTGAGGAATTCCATATTTAACTGTATGGCATACTTGATAGGTAACATTATATCCAATCTTTTCGAACTCGGCAACAATAACATCAATGTAATTTTCACCAGTTGCTGTTTTTCGACTGAGAAGACCATCTACATTTTCGCCGATAATATACTTGGGTTTAATCAATGTAGAAGACCTAGCAAATTCGCGAAACAAGGTGTTACGAGGATCGTCTGGTAGTTTCTTACCCCCATTTGAGAATCCTTGGCAATTATGTACAATTGTATTTGCTACAATATAACTGTTATCATTTTCTACTTCAAAATTATAAACACTTGTATTTTCAACGTCTTCTGTTTTAATTTTAAACGGAGGATACCAAACATATCCATTCTCAATAAATGCTGATTGCTGTCTCAATGTTTGTCTGGTATATCCACGAACACAATATGTATCGCGTTGATTAACAGTACGTCCTTGAATAACACATGTTTTTGGGCGAATAGATTTTTCAATGCCAAATATATACCCCAGTTTCAGATAAAGACGTTGTAATCCAAACGCTAAATCATAAGAAACTGTTGTAAAGCTAGTGGCGCCGCTCTTTTTAATACATCCATCTGCTCTTTTATAACCCTCTACAAATTGTTCAATGAATTCTATTGGCGCATCTTGAACCCATTCAGGTATTAGTTTTCCATGAGCATATTTTCCGAATTGTTTTAATATACTGTACCATATGAAATCTGAACATCCGAATTTCTTACATTTACCAGTATTAGTTAATTTATCTGTAATAGGAAGGACCTGACTAATATTATCTACAATGTCCCTTTCATCCTTATTATTAATAGCAAATCGAATTGTGTGGCGAAGTCTTCCGTCTGCTTTTTTCGTATCTTGTATCCACCCATCACCTACAAAATAACCCATCATAAACCAATATTCAGGTTTATCCAAAGTAATGGATACAGTATCTTTCCTGTGTTGATTGATTGGTTTATCGAATGATAATTCAGGAGTTATTTTATTCGTATTAATTACCATTCCAAAATGGTCATTCATAGTAAGATCCTTGGCAGATTTCCACAAAGGTTCATTGTATGAAATGTCATACTTATTTGTCAAAGAGTTCCATGTTCTTCTTTTCTCGCGTGTATAAAATGGATGCTCTTCTGTACAAACAATGTTTTCACAATGATATTTGATATTTAAATGAAACATATCTCCATTGTAGATTTTTCTTTGTAAATTATTAATATTTTGAAACTTTCCAGTATGAGTTAATAATTTATCTTCTAATACCACGTCCTCTATATTTTTATATCCGTCGGCAGTAAGAATTTTTGTACCAGCAACAAAACAAGGATGCCCTGCGAAGATAATATCCACTCCATCATTGTAGGCGCTAAAAACAGCATCTGGAATAAGTTGAATATTGGTCTTGTCTTTTTCTTTCTTTTGGCTAGCATCGCATATAAGAGCTGAATCTGGAAAATTCAATTGATGTGAATTAATAGCATGTTTATCAAATTCATTAAACGCAATAATCTTACATCCGACATTCATCATGCCTAGGGTATCACCACCCATACCTGAGAATAAACTGATTGCTTTTACTGTTGTAGTCATGTTAATTATATATGTACTCTTATTTTTATATAATTAACGTAATCAATTTTATTGATAATCAAAAAACAATTAATTTGCGATTGCGCAAATGAATAGTTGATTGATTATGATATTCTTTATAATGATCCATAAAAGATTGATATATTTCAATACTTTTTTCTTTTGCTATTATTTGATTCTTGATGGAAGGGGTACCTGTAAAGACGTCTTGCCAAAAATCAAAGGTGAATGGATTGACTGTTTTCATTTTTTCTTGTAGTTCTTTCTTTTTTAAGATGGAAATACTCCAATGACACGATTTAATCGTGATATCGAATCCGATATATTTTTTATAGAAATAATCATTCAAGTCTATACAAAGTCGATAATTCAAAGGAATTTCATTTTTGCGTATTTTTCTTACTTTTTTCAACAAACTGATAGGTAGATATTGTTTGATATAACGAATTAATTCAGGAGGCATTCGATTGACGTATCGCATTGCTCTATCTTCCGAATTATTCATTTACTTATTGTATCATTTTACCATCTTTTTATTATGAAATAAGGATAAATATTATACATGTAAAATATGAGCGGTGAAAAGAGAACTAATAAAAAAGCACTATTCCTACATGACAAGTTACATTAGTTTTTGAAAACTACCGTTTTCATAATGATAGGAAAGAAAGGCTAATAGACCCATCGAGGTATCTATAGCCAAGTATTTCCAAGAATTTACGTGTTTTGTAATAGCATTATAGGCAAAGAGAAAGTAAAGGATGGAATGAAAGGGACGTAGCTTGTCCCACCATATTTTGTCCCCTCCTACTTCTAAGCCAGTTTTTCTAGAGCCGGTTACGTAAATATAGAAAAATCCGAGGGCTGGTAAAAGTGCGATATATCCTAAAATGGGCAAATATTGAATATCCGTGTTTTTGGCGAGGAGTGTAAATAGGACGCGTGATCCCATACATCCAACGAGGAACAATAGAAATCTTTTTTGCATTGGATTCATCTTATACATATATTGGAATATAATTTACTCTTTTTTTGTTGTATTAGATAAATCTTGTACAATGTTTTATCCCCCAAATCCGACGAATCGACAAGTGACTTTTTGGATTTCGGTTTTTAGGGGGATGGTTTTCATGTAGGTAAATTGCGCTTGATGATTTTCATTTTTCGAAAAACCGAAAAAGTTATGTAGGGCATGTAGGTAGCCCCCTACATATGAAGGGAGTGTTTTGGAGGTAAAAAAGCTTGGTTGTTTTTGATACTAGTAGGTATTTCACTTTTACAAGTTTTTTCAATTCTATTTTGAGATTTTAAAAATTACACAAGGTATTTATGTGTATTTTTTTATTTATTGGAAATAGAAATGAAAAAAACGTGAAAATGCGTTTTAGAGCTTAATGCTCTCATTTTCATTTTGAATTGTTTTCATTTGTGATTGTAAATTTTTAGTATATTTATGCGAAAGGATTTAGGAACTTTTATGTAATCATAATAAAGGATGACATCGAATGACATATTAGTTCCAAAAAGTTCCAAAATATTTGAATGTAAAAAATGTGACTTTGTATGTAGTAGAAACAGTCAATATACTAGACACTTATCTACACGTAAGCATATAGAGAATGACAAAGGAGTTACATATGATCATGATTTAGTTCCAAAAAGTTCCAATACATTTGAATGTGAGTGTGGAAATATATATAAATATAGACAAGGACTCTATAAACATCGAAAGACGTGTTGCTACATGGCTCAAGGTAAATCTGACAGTGACGATAACAAATCTTCCAACTTTGAAGTAGATAAAGAATTATTGGTAAAGATGCTCTTGAAGAATCAAGACGTCATGGAGAAGATGATGGAGATAATGCCTTCCTTGGGGAATCAATCGCATAATAATCACAATACAAATAGCAATAATCAGTTTAATATTCAGATGTTTTTGAATAATCACTGTAAGAATGCTATGAATTTGAAGGATTTCATCGATACATTACCAATAACAGCAGATACATATGATAATACGATAGAGAATGGTCTGACCAAGACGATAACAAGCATGATAACAAATGGTTTAAGTAAGTTGGACGTATTAGAGAGACCTATACACTGTACAGACGCCACGAGAAAAACCCTCTACGTGAAGGAGTCGGATATTTGGGAGAAAGATACAGAGTTGGTAAGGATGCTTCTAGGTATAAAAACATTGGCTAGAAAGCAAAGAGTCATGATAAATGAATGGAAGGATGCGAATAAAGGATGGGAAAAGAATGAAGCTATACAAATGAAATTTACCAATTTAATATGTAATTCCATGACGGACATAGAAAATGACGAAAAGGAGACAAATAAAATAATAAAGATGGTTGGAAAAAAGGCGTATCTGGATAGCGATACGAAACAGCAATATATTCAACAGTGAAAAGAGAACTAAGAAAAAGGCACTTGTTCGACTGTAAAAAAAGAACTAATAAATATATTCTAAATGAATAATATATTTATTGAATTAAATTTGTATTTTCTCTCTATATATCAGTATTTACTACAATATTAGAATCGTTTTGTAATATCTTATGTTTTCTTCTACAGCCTTTTTGGTGAGCCCCTAGAGATCTATTATTTGTAGCTTCGAATTTGTTACAGATATTACATATAATTGTTTCATTTTCATTGTTTAAAATAGAGCCAACTGAAATAAATCTAATTCTCAATACTTGCTTGATATTTGCCTGTTTTTTAATAAAATTGAAACATTGAAACATAAATCGTATAAATATAAATATAACAAATGGGTTTTTTACCATTGCCCACCAAAAAAATCGACCGAAATAAAGGTCAAAAATATATGTATAAAAATGAAATCGTTATATGGAATGGAAAAATATTGTTATGCGAACATAAGAGAGAAAGAAACAAATGTAAAGATTGTGGAGGAAGCAGTATATGCGAACATAAGAGAGTAAGAAGCCAATGTAAAGATTGTGGAGGAAATAGTATGTGCGAACATAATAGACAAAGAAGCAACTGTAAAGATTGTGGAGGAAATAATATATGCGAACATAAGAGACAAAGAAACAGCTGTAAAGATTGTGGAGGAAGTCAAATATGCGAACATAAGAGAGAAAGAAACAAATGTAAAGATTGTGGAGGAAATAATATATGCGAACATAAGAGAGTAAGAAGCCAATGTAAAGATTGTGGAGGAAATAGTATGTGCGAACATAATAGACAAAGAAGCAACTGTAAAGATTGTGGAGGAAATAATATATGCGAACATAAGAGACAAAGAAACAGCTGTAAAGATTGTGGAGGAAGTCAAATATGCGAACATAAGAGAGAAAGAAACAAATGTAAAGATTGTGGAGGAAATAATATATGCGAACATAAGAGAGTAAGAAGCCAATGTAAAGATTGTGGAGGAAATAGTATGTGCGAACATAATAGACAAAGAAGCAACTGTAAAGATTGTGGAGGAAATAATATATGCGAACATAAGAGACAAAGAAGTAGCTGTAAGGATTGTGGAGGAAGCAGTATATGCGAACATAAGAGAGAAAGAAACAAATGTAAAGATTGTGACCCAAATGGTTATCTTACCTCTTTAACACGTGTACGTGTATATAGTGCCCTAAAAAATTATAGCACACGAAGAGATAAAAAACATACATTTGAATATATAGGTTGTTCGGTAGAAGATTTAAGAACTCATTTAGAAAACCAATTTGAAAATGAAGCAGAACGCAGTGGGCATCCAATCTCTTGGGAAAATAAAGGTGAATGGCATATCGATCATATTAAACCTTGTGCGAGTTTTAATTTAGATTTGGAAGAAGAACGACATAAATGCTTTCATTACACAAATCTTCAACCACTTTGGGGTCCAGATAATTTGAGTAAAAGTGATACTTATGACGAAGACGACGATGAACGAGAATGGGATGGTGATAAATGGAATTAAACCTCAATATAATTCTCAATACTTGCTTCAACTGAAATAAAAGCACTAAAAAAACGGAACTATTAATCTTATGTGTCAACAACGATATTAGAATCGTTTTGTAATATCTTATGTTTTCTTCTACAGCCTTTTTGATGGGCCCCTAGAGATCTATTATTTGTAGCTTCAAATTTGTTACAGATATTACATATAATGGTTTCATTTTCGTTATTTAAAATGGAGCCGCATTTGGACACTAGATACTTGGAGAGGCAAGGGAATTTGATTTCATCGACTTCAGCATTAATTTTCTTTTGAAAGTCTTTTAAGATATCAATTATGGATGATTTTCTCTCTATGAACCTAGAATATTCTTTATTAATATCATCGAGAACTTCTTTTGGAATACAAATTTCATCAACATCTTCCTCAAGTTCGGCCAAACGATCGGAGAGAGAATCGATAATGTCAATGGCGATTTTGATTGTATGGGGGCAATAATCAACATTATGGACATAGACAAGGATATTGGTGCCCTTGATATCGATTTGAAAGTTTTGTTTGGATGTAATGCCGCTATGTTGGGAGAGAAAGATGCCATGAGATTTTTGTTGCTCGATGTCTCTAATGAACTTTTTGACTTCATCGAGAGTGACATTTCTATCATAATTTTTGGTTTCGACAAGAATGGTGGATTGATTTGTACGATTGATACGGAAGTCACAAGATGCCTTGATGCCTGTAGAGTTAATAACTTCAGCGGAAGGGAATAATTGATTTAATACAGTTTCAAGTTGATTCTCTCCAAATTGTCCTTTATAGCTTGAGTTCTTATATTTGCCGAGAAATTCAGATAGTTCATTCATAATTTTATCTTGAGAAGAGTTATTTGTAGCATCCTTGAGAGAAATAACATTTTTATTAATTCTCTCTTCACCAGCATTAATAAAGGCAAATAGTGGTTGTAATAAAGAGTTAGATTTTGCCTCAATATTGTTATCATCTTTGATAGCCAAAACATTTTTATTAATTCTATCTTCACTTGTATTGATAAAGGAAAATAATGGTTGTAATAATGCATTAGACTTGGATTCAAAGTTATTATTATCATCTTTGAGAGAAATTAATATAGTATTAATTCTCTCTTCAGTGGCGTTGATACATGAGAATAAAGGTTGTAATAGATTACTAGATTTGGCCTCAAACTCGGTGATAAATACTGAAAGTGAATCTTCTTTGTCAGCAGATTGTAAAAGTTTTGAGGTATCGTCTGATATTGATTTATGAAAGAGAGAAATAGACTCGTGAAGTTGTTTATAATAACCTTCATTGGATTTTGGAATAATTTCATTTAATAATAATGTAGTTTTATCGATAAGTTGAGAAGTATTTTGATTAAGAAGTGTATATAACTTATCACTATTTTGAGAGAGATTATTATAAATAATACTTTTGATATCCTCCATATATTCTCTCTTGGATTCTTGAAATTTAATAAAAATAGAGTTAGTAATATCATTATTTAATTTCGACAAAGCGCTAGATAAAGAGTTAAACTCTCCCTTAAGGTCACCAACAGACGAGAGAATTTGTGAATTCATATTAGAATTGGTAACAGATAATGAATTAATTTCAGTTTTAAGTTCTCCAACAGTAGAGAGAATTTGCGAATTAATAGTTGAATTCATGGCAGAATTCATATCACCCAATAATCTCTCGAATAAATCAACAAAAATAAGATTAACTGCTTCAAAATTAATGCCTGGATTTTGCGAATAGAAATCAGATATTCTTTTATTTTGAATAGTTAAATTTTCCATTATATATTTATTATACGAAATCTCTCTTTAAGTTGTATTTTAGCCTGATTAGAATTCTAATAGAATGCTTAGTGTATTGGTTTTCTAAGTAGAATTGTAATAGATTTCTAATTAGAATAATTAGTAATATTAGTATTCTAAGCATTCTATTAGAATTGTAAAACTGTAATTAGAATTCTAATAGAAGTCTAATTAGAAACTTAGTATTCTAAGTATTCTAATAGAGTTCTAATTCTTCTAAATATAATTATGGAGTAAAAATATAAGTATTATAATAAAATACGTTATCATAAAA
>Ga0208814_1000060_pt1 | contig 87052 bp, 86 predicted proteins | sample MalvirAntarct_55_FD_184253 | JGI IMG/M metagenome (GOLD analysis project Ga0208814, IMG submission 184253) | Marine viral communities from the Global Malaspina Expedition - Malaspina viral metaG Antarct_55 (SPAdes) (version 2) | ecosystem: Environmental > Aquatic > Marine > Oceanic | place... | reverse complement strand
GTACTGACACCGTCGACCGCAAGAACCACAACGCCAAGCTCGATCAGCTCGAGGGCGCACGCAGCGACGCCACCGGTGAAGCGTTGACCACCAACCAGGGCGTGAAAATCGCTGATAACCAGAACACTTTGAGTGCCGGTGAACGCGGCCCCTCGCTGCTCGAAGACTTCATCATGCGCGAGAAGCTCACGCACTTCGACCACGAGCGCATTCCCGAGCGCATCGTGCACGCCCGTGGTTCGGCTGCCCATGGCGTGTTCGTCAGCTACGACGACCACAGCGCCCTGACCAAGGCGTCTTTTCTCGCGAGCAAGGGCAAGGAGACGCCGGTATTCACGCGTTTCTCCACCGTACAGGGCTCGCGTGGCTCCGCTGATACCGTGCGCGATGTGCGCGGTTTCGCCACTAAGTTCTACACCGACGAAGGCATTTTCGACCTGGTCGGCAACAACATGCCGGTGTTCTTTATTCAGGACGCCATCAAATTTCCCGACTTTGTCCACGCGGTGAAGCCCGAGCCGCACAATGAAATCCCACAGGGGCAGTCGGCGCATGACAGCTTCTGGGATTTCGTCTCGCTGACGCCGGAGTCGGCGCACATGGTCATCTGGGCCATGTCCGACCGCGGCATCCCGCGCAGCCTGCGCGCCATGGAAGGCTTCGGCGTGCACACCTTCCGCCTGGTCAATGCCGAGGGCACAAGCCGCTTCGTCAAATTCCACTGGAAGCCCGTCGCCGGTGCCTTCTCGCTGGTCTGGGATGAGACGCTGAAGCTGGCCGGCAAGGACCCGGACTTCAACCGCCGTGACATGTGGGAGTCCATCGAAATGGGCGACTACTTCGAGTGGGAGCTCGGCGTGCAGGTGGTTGAAGAGGCCGACGAGCACAAGTTCGACTTCGACCTGCTAGACCCGACCAAGATCATCCCCGAAGAGTTGGTGCCGGTGCAGAAGCTCGGCAAGATGACCCTCAACCGCAACCCCGACAACTTCTTTGCCGAGACCGAGCAGGCTGCCTTCCATATCGGCCATATCGTCCCGGGCATCGATTTCAGCAACGACCCGCTGCTTCAGGGCCGGCTGTTTTCCTACACCGACACTCAGCTGCTGCGTTTGGGCGGGCCGAACTTCCACGAGATTCCGATCAACCGTTCCATTGCGCCGGTGCACAACAACCAGCGTGATGCCTTCCACCGTCAGACGATCAACAAGGGCCGCGCCAACTACGAGCCCAACTCCGTCGACAGCGGCTGGCCGAAAGAAACCCCGCCAGCTGCCAGCGGTGGTGGCTTCGAGAGCTATCCAGAGCGCATGGAAGGTCACAAGGTACGGGCGCGCAGCCCATCGTTCGGTGATCACTTCTCCCAGGCCACGCTGTTCTGGAACAGCATGAGCGCGCCGGAGAAGGAGCACATCATCGGTGCCTACAGCTTCGAATTGGGCAAGGTCGAGCGAGTGTTCATTCGTGAGCGTCAGGTCAATGAGATTCTCGCCAATATCGATCTGGAACTGGCGCGCCGCGTCGCCGAAAACATCGGCGTAACGCCGCCGACGGCGCCGACAATGTCTCTGAAGCAGCCGACACCAGCCAGTTCGCCCGCGCTGAGCCTGATGAATCACCTGTCCGGCAATATCAAGTCGCGCAAGGTGGCGATCCTCATCGCCAATGGCGTCGACGGTGATGCCATCGAGGCGTTCAAGCAGAAGCTGGCTGACGAAGGCGCGATGGCCAAATTGATCGGTCCGTCGCCGGCGCCGGTCAAGACGGCCGATGGCAAGATGCTCACGCCTGACGCGGCGATGGACGGCATGCCTTCGATTGCCTTCGACGCGGTGTTCGTGCCCGGTGGCGCGCAGAGCGTGCAGGCCATGGCCAAGAACGGCGTGGCCAAGCATTACCTGCTCGAAGCCTACAAGCACCTCAAGCCAATTGCCGTACTGGGCGAGGCGCGGCAGCTGCTCACGGCGCTGAATCTGCCGGAAGATGCCGGTCTGATCACCGGTGACTCCGGCGATGTCGCGACGGTGTTCTCGGCTTTCGCTCAGGCACTCTCGCAGCACCGTGTCTGGGCGCGCGAGGCGGCTGCGGAGCAAGTGCCAGCCTGATCGCAATAGCGTGAAAACAAGGCGGCTCGGTGGTTCCCGGGCCGCCTTTTTTGCGTCTGGACGATGGGTGTCGGCCGTGCTGTCAGCTCAGCTCACGCCAGTGCAGGTAGCAACGCAGGTCGAACTCGGTCTGCGCGTAACCCGGCATCATGTGCTCGCAGAGTTTGTAGAAGGCGCGGTTGTGATCACTCTCGCGTAAATGCGCCAGCTCGTGCACGACGATCATCTGGAGGAATTCCGGCGCTGCTTCCTTGAACAGCGCGGCGACGCGGATTTCCTTTTTGGCCTTGAGCTTGCCGCCTTGCACCCGCGACACCGCGGTGTGCAGACCGAGGGCGCGGTGGGTCAGGTCTAGCCGATTGTCGTAGAGCACCTTGTCGATGTTCGGCGCGCTTTTCAGATGGCTCTGGCGCAGCTGCTGCACATAGCCGTACAGCGCCTTGTCGCTCTGCACCTGATGGCGTTGCGGATAGCGGCGCTCGAGGTAGTCACCCAAGCGTCCTTCGGCGATCAGCTGGCGGATCTGCTGCTGCAGCGACTCGGGGTAACCGCTCAGGTATTTCAGAGGCGTCATCCGATCAGGACCTGCGCCGCCAGGCAAAACTGAGCAGGAATAGCGCCGCGGCCGACACCACGATGGATGGGCCGGCGGGGGTGTCCTCGTACCAGGACAATGACAAGCCCATGCACACGGCGAGCAGCCCGATCAGGCTGGCACCCAGGGCCATCTGTTCCGGCGTGCGGGCATGGCGCTGGGCCGCCGCGGCCGGGATGATCAGCAGCGAAGTGATCAGCAGCACCCCGACAATCTTCATCGCCACAGCAATCACCATCGCAATCAACAGCATCAGGGCCAGGCGGATCGCCGCCACCGGCAGGCCTTCGACCTTGGCCAGCTCCTCGTGCACCGTCACCGCCAGCAGGGGCCGCCACAGCGGGATGAGCGCCAGCAGCACCAGCGCGCTGCCACCGACGATCCAGGCCAGGTCGCTGGGACTGACCGCCAGCAGATCGCCGAACAGATAGCCCATCAGGTCGATGCGAACATCCTGCATGAAGCTGAGCGACACCAGTCCGAGCGACAGCGTGCTATGGGCGAGGATGCCCAGCAGCGTGTCGGAGGCCAGTGGCTGGCGCTGTTGCAGGGTCACCAGCAGCACCGCCAGCAGCACGCAGCAGACGATGACCGCCAGGGTCAGGTTGACCTCCAGCATCAAGCCCAGCGCTACGCCAAGCAGCGCGGAATGCGACAGGGTGTCACCGAAATAGGCCATGCGCCGCCAGACCACGAACGAGCCAAGCGGGCCGGCGACCAGCGCCAGCGCGAGGCCGGCGAGCAGTGCGTTGAGAAGAAAGTCAGGCATCAGTGCTTGCAATTCGGGCCGTGGACGTGAGGTTTGCCAGTGACCACGCTGCCGTGCAGGTCGTGGCTGTGGTCGTGCTGATGGTGATAGACGGCCAGGCTGCGCGCGTCCTGGCCGAACAGTTCGACGAACGCCGGGTCAGCGCTGACCTGTTCCGGGTGACCGGAGCAGCAGACGTGGCGATTCAGGCAGACCACCTGATCGGTGGCGCTCATTACCAGATGCAGGTCATGGGAGACCATCAGTACGCCGCAACCGTAGCGCTCGCGCAGCCGCCCGATCAGTCGGTAGAGCTCAGCCTGGCCGGCCACATCGACACCTTGCACCGGCTCGTCCAGCACCAGCAGCTCCGGCTCACGCAGCAGCGCACGGGCCAGCAGCACCCGTTGCATCTCGCCGCCGGAAACTGATTGCAGCGGACTGTCGATAACGTGCTCGGCGCCCACTTCCTTGAGTGCCGCCAGTGCCGCGGCGCGGTCCACACCCGGCACCAGGCGCAGAAAGCGCAGCACCGACAGCGGCAGGGTCGGGTCGACGTTCAGCTTCTGCGGCATATAGCCGACGCGCAGTTTGGGTTTGCGCCAGACCGTGCCGCTGTCCGGCTTGAGCAGGCCGAGCACGGCACGCACCAGGGTGGTCTTACCGGCGCCGTTGGGGCCGATCAGGGTGACAATCTCGCCACGATGGACCTGCAGCTGAGCGCCTTCGAGCACCGCTTGGTTGGCGAAGCGGACATGAATATCGTCCAGGCGGATCAGCGCTTCGTTCATGCCGCGTTCCTGCAGGATGCGCAGAGGCCGACCACCTCGACCGTCTGGCCTTCGACCTGGAAGCCGACGCTGCGCGCGGCCTGGTCGATGGCCTCGCTGATGGCAGGTTGTTCGAGCTCAATGGCGGTGTGGCAATTGCGGCAGATCAGAAACTGGCCCTGGTGCGGGTGTTCGGGGTGATTGCAGCCGATGAACGCGTTGAGCGAAGCGATGCGGTGCACCAGCCCGTTCTCAAGCAGAAAATCCAGCGCCCGGTATACCGTGGGCGGCGCGGCGCGGCGGCCGTCCTGCGCCGTCAGCTCGGCGAGGATGTCGTAGGCGCCGAGCGGCTTGTGGCTTTGCCAGACCAGCTCCAGCACGCGCTTGCGCAGAGCAGTCAGGCGCACGCCCGAGCGCTCGCACAGGAGGTCGGCTTCGGCCAGTGCATGGCTGACGCAGTGGTGGTGATCGTGGGGCGTGCAGGCCAGCGGAGACTTGGGCATGAGCGAAGACGATGTGGCTGAGAGACGTTATTATGTTACCCATTCAGTTCAATCGAGTGTTGCCCGTGTTTCGTCTTTTTTCGATACCGCTTCTAGTGACCGCCAGTCTTTTCAGCAGCGCCCAGGCCCATGCTGAAATCGAGGTGCTGACCAGCATCAAGCCGCTGCAGCTGATCGCTGCTGCCGTTCAGGACGGCGTTGGCAAGCCCGCCGTTCTGCTGCCGCCGGGTGCCTCGCCTCACCATTACGCGATGCGCCCGTCCGACGTACGGCAGCTTCGCAGCGCCGACCTGTTCTACTGGATCGGTCCGGACATGGAGGGCTTTCTCGCGCCGGTGCTGGAGGGCCGCAAACGGCCGAGCGTGGCGATACAGTCGCTGCCCGGATTGACCCTGCGCCATTTCGGCGAGGCAGCCAGCGAGCGCGACCATGATCACGAGGCCGAGCACTATGACCACGACGAGCATTCACATCATGCGCACGACGATGAGTACGCCGAGCATTCAGAACAGGCCCATGATGAGCATGACGACCACGCTCATGAAGCCACTCACGCTCAGGCCGCTGACCACGACGAACACGACCACGCCCATCGTCCCGGCAGCCTGGACGCGCACCTCTGGTTGTTGCCTGCCAACGCGGTAACCATCGCCGAAGGCATGGCGCAGGACATGGCAGAGGCTGATCCGGCCAACGCCGAGCGCTACCGAGCCAACTTGTCCGCATTCAAGCAGCGGCTGGATGCGCTCGATAAGCGGCTCAGCCAGCGCCTGAGCGAAACCCGAAGCAAGCCGTTCTTCGTCTTTCACGAGGCCTTTGATTATTTCGAAGCTGCATATGGGCTCAAACACGCTGGCGTCTTCAGTGCCGGCGGCGAAGCCCAGCCCGGCGCGCGGCATGTGGCCGCCATGCGTGAGCGCTTGGAGCAGGCCGGTCCGAGCTGCGTGTTCTACGAGCCGCCGGTTCGTCCGCGCCTGGCGGATAGCCTGATCCGAGGATTGCCAGTGACGGTCACCGAGCTGGACGCGCTGGGTTATGGCATCGACGCCTCGGCGAGCGGCTACGAGCAGTTGATCGAGGATCTCGGCAGCTCGCTGGCGGAATGTCTGGAATCGCTCTGACCCTCAGCTCGCTGCGCCCAAAGGCCTCGCGCCGGCGGGCGCCTTTGGGGGGCGTCCGTCGGCCGACTTGATGCGCGTCATAGTGCTTCTGGCGCCCGTGGCTATGCTTCGTGCTTTGGTTTCCACTCCATCGACACGAGGATGCGCAGCGCATGGCGAAGACGGACGGGCCCATCGCGGCAGAGACGAAAACCACCCCTGAAATAGCCCTGCAGGTGGCCTCCGAAGACATCTGGGCGCAGAAATACCGGCTGACCCGCAAAGATGGCAGCGCCGTCGACGACAGCGTCGATGACACCTGGCAGCGGGTCGCGCGGGCACTCGCTGATGTCGAACATGCGGAAACCCACGAGCTCTGGTATCAGCAATTTCTCTGGGCGCTGCGCAATGGCGCCATCCCCGCCGGGCGGATCATCTCCAACGCTGGCGCGCAGGACTACAAACCGGCCACCTCGACGATCAACTGCACCGTTTCCGGCACCATCGCCGACTCGATGGACGACATTCTCGGCAAGGTCCATGAGGCTGGCTTGACGCTCAAGGCCGGCTGCGGCATCGGTTACGAATTCAGCACCCTGCGCCCGCGCGGCTCCTTTGTGTCCGGCGCTGGCGTGCATACCAGCGGCCCGCTGTCGTTCATGGATATCTTCGACAAGATGTGCTTTACCGTCAGCTCTGCCGGCGGGCGCCGGGGTGCGCAAATGGGCACCTTTGATGTCGGTCATCCGGACGTGCGCGAATTCATCCGCGCCAAACGCGAAGACGGCCGCCTGCGGCAATTCAACCTCAGCTTGCTGATCACCGACGAATTCATGCAGGCGGTAGAAGCCGACGCGGATTGGCCGTTGATCTTTCCGCTGCACCTGAAGGAAGAAGCCGAGCTGGATCTGGCCGACGCCGAGCAGGTGCTGTGGCGCGAATGGCCGAGCCATGACGGCTACATCGTGCGCGACGACGGACTGGTGGCCTGCAAGATCTACGGGCGAGTCAAGGCGCGACATCTGTGGGACATGATCATGGTCTCCACCTACGATTACGCCGAGCCGGGCTTCATTCTTATCGACCGGGTCAACCAGCTGAACAACAACTGGTGGTGCGAAGCGATTCGCGCGACCAATCCCTGCGGCGAGCAACCGCTGCCGCCCTATGGCTCCTGCCTGCTGGGCTCGATCAACTTCACCCATTTCGTCATCGACCCTTTCGGCGCCGACGCGCGCTTCGACTGGGACAAATACCGTGAAGTGGTACGCGTGTTCACCCGCATGCTGGACAACGTGGTGGAGATCAACGGTCTGCCGCTGGCGCAGCAGCGTCACGAAATCGAGAGCAAGCGCCGCCACGGCATGGGTTTCCTCGGGCTCGGCTCGGCACTGACCTTGCTCAAGCTGCGCTATGGCAGCGCCGAAGCCTGCGTATTCACCGAAGAGGTTGCGCGGGAGATGGCGCTGGTTGGCTGGGAAGTGGCGTTGGATCTGTCCAAGGAAAAGGGGCCGGCGCCGCTGCTCGCGGAAACTTTTGAAGTGACCGCTGAAATGCTGCGCAAGCGCCCGGAAATGGCCGAGGACGGTTACCAGATCGGCGACCAGGCGCCGGGGCGCGTGCTGCACGCCAAATACTCCCGTTACATGCAGAAGCTCGCCGAATACGCGCCGGAGCTGATCGAGGCACTGGCCGAGCAGGGCGCGCGCTTCACCCACCACAGCTCCATCGCGCCCACCGGCACCATCAGCCTGAGCCTTGCCAACAACGCCTCAAACGGTATCGAGCCGAGCTTCGCGCATCATTACTCGCGCAACCTGATCCGCGCCGGGCGCAAGGCCAAGGAAAAGATCGAGGTGTTCAGCTACGAACTGCTGGCCTATCGCACGTTGATCAATTCGCGCGCCAAGCCCGGCTCGACCGAGCCGGGCGAGCAGCTGCCGGAGTATTTCATCACCGCCGACGACGTCACCCCGACTCAGCACGTCGACATCCAGGCCGCGGCGCAAAAATGGGTCGACTCGTCGATATCCAAGACCGCCAACGTGCCCACGGACTATCCGTTCGAGGCCTTCAAGGACATCTACCGCTACGCCTGGCGCCGGGGGCTCAAGGGCTGCACCACCTTCCGCTTCAATCCGGCGGCGTTCCAGGGCGTGCTGGTCAAGGAGGCCGATCTGGAAAAGACCCTGTACCGCTTCATCCTCGAAGACGGCAGCGTGGTCGAGCTGAAAGGCAACGAAGAGGTCGAATATGACGGGGAAGTCAATTCCGCCGCCAACTTGTTCGACGCCCTCAAAGAAGGCTACTACGGCAAATATTGAGCCCCGACTGATAGCCGGGCGGCACCTGTCGTCCGGATGGAGAACCCGCAATGACCGTAAAGATCACTCAGCGCATCAAGGGCTTCAAGGTCGTCGACGAGACCCTCGAGCGGCCTGCCGTCACCGCTGACCAACCCACCGCCAAGGCCAACGTGGTGGAGATGGATGAGAGCCTGCAGCGCCCGGAAACCCTGGTCGGCATGACCTACAAGATCAAGTCACCGCTGTTCGAGCATGCGCTCTACGTCACCGTCAACGACGTCGTGCTCAATGCCGGCACGCCCCATGAGCAGCGCCGGCCGTTCGAGATTTTCATCAATTCGAAAAACATGGACCACTTCCAGTGGATCGTCGCGCTCACCCGAATCATGTCCGCAGTGTTCCGCAAGGGCGGTGATTGCACCTTTCTCGTCGAGGAGCTGAAAGCGGTGTTCGATCCGCGTGGCGGCTACCTGAAGAAAGGCGGCGTCTATATGCCGTCCATCGTGGCGGAGATCGGCGGGGTACTGGAGCGCCACCTGATCCATATCGGCATGCTCGAAGGGCATGCGCTGGACGAAACCCAGCTCAAGTACCTGGCGGAAAAGCGCGCCGCCTACGAGGCCAGCCAGGGTGCGGTCACGGTGGAGCCGGGCGAAGGATTTCCAGCCGGCGCGCAGCTGTGCAGCAAGTGCAACACCCAGGCGGTGGTGCAGATGGATGGCTGCGCTACCTGCCTGAATTGCGGTAATTCCAAGTGCGGCTAAGCCGCTAGGATCGAGCCGGCGGGCGGGGCGCGCCCATCGGCTCAATCCATCTCATCAAGTCACGACGCGGTAGCAGGGCTCGTACGGCCGGCCGCCGGGCAGTTTCATCCGATGCTGTTCGACGAACGCCTGCAACAGCGCGTCCAGCGGCTTCATGATCGACTGGTCGCCGTGTATCTCGTAGCGGCCGAACTGCTCGATACGGCGAATGCCCTTGTCCTTGACGTTGCCCGCGACGATCCCGGAGAAGGCTCGGCGCAGGTTCGCCGCCAGCAGGTGGGGCGGCACGTCGCGCGTCAGCTGCAGGCTGGCCATGTTCTCGTGAGTCGGATCGAAGGGGTGCTGGAAGCCATCCTCGATCTTCAGCAGCCAGTTGAAATGGAAGGCATCGTTGCGCTCACGACGGAACTGTTTGACGGCTTTCAGCCCCTCGGACATCTGCCGGGCCACCTCCGTCGGGTTGTCGATGATGATCTGGTACAGCCCCTGGGCTTTCTCCCCGAGTGTGGCACCGACAAATTCGCGAATCTGCTCAAGATAGGGCGCAGCGCTTTCGGGGCCGGTGAGAATGACCGGGAACGGCACGTCGCGGTTATCGGGGTGCAGCAGGATGCCTAACAGGTAGAGGAATTCCTCTGCCGTACCGACCCCTCCGGGGAAAATGATGATGCCGTGGCCGACACGGACGAAGGCTTCCAGGCGCTTTTCGATATCCGGCAGGATCACCAGCTCGTTGACGATCGGGTTTGGTGCCTCGGCGGCGATGATGCCCGGCTCGGTCAGGCCGAGGTACCGGCCGCCGACGATGCGCTGCTTGGCATGGGCGATGGTTGCGCCCTTCATCGGGCCCTTCATCACGCCAGGGCCGCAGCCGGTGCAGATGTTCAGGTTGCGCAGGCCCAACTCATGGCCGACACGCTTGCTGTACTTGTACTCCTCGGTGCTGATCGAGTGCCCGCCCCAGCACACCACCATGTTGGGCTCGACGCCGGGACGCAGGGTGCGGGCGTTGCGCAACAGGTGGAAGACGTAATCGGTGATGCCCTGGGAACTGCTCAGGTCGATGCGCGGGCTGCCCAGCTCGCTTTCGGTGTAGACGATGTCGCGCAGCGCGCTGAAGAGCATTTCGCGGGTGCTGGCGATCATCTCGCCGTCGACGAAGGCATCGGCCGGTGCGTTAAGCAATTCCAGGCGTACGCCGCGATCTTGCTGATGAATGCGAACTTCGAAATCGTCGTAGGCCTCGAGGATGGTCTTGGCGTTATCGATGCGCGTGCCGGTATTGAGGATCGCCAGGGCGCACTGGCGGAACAGCGTGTAAGTGCTGCCACAACCGGCTTCGCTCAGTTGCTGGACTTCCCGTTGGGACAGTGTCTCCAGGCTACCTTTCGGGCTAACCGAGGCATTGATTACATAGCGTGAGGTCATGCTTGTTTTCCCTGAAAGCAATGCGGCCTGGCCGGGACGGGCAGGTGCATCAGGATGTTGAGCGCCGCGGCCTGGGGCAGCGACATATCGAAAGGGCCGTCCGAACGGGCATTGCGCGGCTGGGCAGGGATGCTACCGGGCGCAGCGGCTAAACCCGTCGTTGTACGCTGCTCGCTGGGGCTGGCGCTATCAGTGCAGGCGCAACGGTGCGGCTGGACGGGCAGTACTTGACGTTCAAACGGTGAAAACGTTCCTGAAAGCCCCTCCTGGGGCATGGCTCTGCTCATGCGTACATCCCGTACGGTCGTAGGTGTCAGGGGTTTTGACAGCGAGCATGGCTGTTTGATTGCACACGGAGCAAATGGTTTTTCCGCCGCGGGCGCCGCCGCGGCCTTCAGGTTGCAGCGGGCGTCAAAAGGCAAACGGCAGGGCGCTGTGGCAACGCTGGCGAACCTGCAGCAGCCTGCCGAATTCGGCCGGATCCTTGATCAGGACCGATTGTCCCGCGAACCGCTGGGCGGCGATCAGGCGCGACAGCCAGAACCGCACGCAGGCCACGCGCAGCATCGGTCGCCACAGTTCGGCCTCGGCCGGGGTGAAGCGGCGCAGGCTGGAGTAGGCGGCAAGCAGCGCCTGGCTGCGCTCTTCGTCGAGTTCACCGTTGGGGTGCGAGCACCAGTCGTTCACGGCGATCGCAAGATCGTAGAGCATCGGCCCCGAGCAGGCGTTGTAGAAGTCGATCACGCCGGTCAGGTGGTTGCCATCAAAAAGCACGTTGTCACGAAACAGGTCGGCGTGCAGGTTGGCCCGCGGCAGGGCCAGAATCTTTGGCTTCAGCTCGGCGATTTCTGCAAGGCCGTCGCGTAGCAACGGCAGCTGATCCTCATGGAGAGACAGTGCCAGGCTCGGGCCTTCCTGCTGCATCCAGTCCAGGCCGCGGTCGCTGCGGCGTTCCAGTATCTGCTCGCGGGTGGCCAGATGCAGCCGCGCCAGCAGCCGACCGACCTCCGCGCAGTGGTGCGGATTGGGTGCGGTGATGTGCTTGCCCGACAGCCTGGGCTGCAGCAGCGCCGGCTTCTCGGCCAGCGAACGCAAGGCGTCGCCGCGATCCGTGCGCAGCGCATAGGGCACCGGCAGGCCGGCGCGGTGCAGCACGTCGAGCAGCTCGATGAAGAAAGGCAGGTCCTGGCTCGGGCCCCGTTCGATCAGCGTCAGAACGTACTCGCCCCGCTCCAGGCTGACGAAGAAGTTGCTGTTCTCGCTGCCGGCGGCAATGCCCTCGAAGTCACGCAGGCGCCCCAGCCCGTAAGGCGCCAGAAAGGCTTCGAGTTCTTCGCGTTGCAGGGGCGTGAAAACCGACATGAATGACTTCCGTTAGTGTCTAGGCTGGGCTACCAGCTGAAGATTTCCCAGGCCGGGATCAGCATGTCCGGGCGGTCGGCGCGGATGAAGTTGCTGTCGCCATCGGCACGGACCAGAAAGTACGGCTTGCCGTTCTTGGGCGTGATCTTCACCGCATAGAGGAAGCCGTTGACGCGATACTCCTCGACCGTACGGTCGCCGTCCTGGCGAATCGTGACGTCAGGCTCGCCATCAACCGATTCCTGGGCGAAACCGCTCAGCGGCATCACTGCCAGCAGCCCGGCCAGCAGCAAAGGTTTGAATGTGCGCATGATAACCTTGTCCCTTTGTCGTCAAGTGGTCCTGTGCATTCTAGCTGCGGACCCGTCGAAAAGGTTGATCCTGCTCATGAGCCAAGCGCCCCTCGTTCTGGTGGACGGTTCGTCCTACCTCTACCGCGCCTTCCACGCCCTGCCTCCGCTGACCACCTCTACCGGCAAGCCCACCGGCGCCGTGAAGGGCGTGCTGAACATGCTGTTGTCGTTGCGTCGGCAGTATCCGGACAGCCCCTTCGCGGTGGTTTTCGACGCCAAGGGCCCGACCTTCCGAGACACCCTGTTCGCTGAATACAAGTCCCATCGTCCACCGATGCCCGACGACCTGCGTGGCCAGGTCGAGCCGCTGCATGCCAGTGTGCGTGCGCTGGGTATGCCACTGCTGTGCGTTGAAGGCGTCGAGGCGGACGACGTGATTGGAACACTGGCGCGGCAGTGTGCCGCGCTCAAGCGCGACGTGGTCATCTCCACTGGCGACAAGGACATGGCCCAGCTGGTTTGCCCGCACGTCACTCTGGTCAACACCATGACTGGAAGCGTCTATGACATCGAAGGCGTGAAGAACAAGTTCGGCGTCGGCCCGGAGCTGATCATCGACTTCCTCGCGCTGATGGGCGACAAGGTCGATAACATTCCCGGTGTACCCGGGGTCGGCGAGAAGACTGCGTGCGGCCTGCTCAACGGCATCGAAGGCGGAATCAAAGGCCTCTATGCCAACCTCGACAAGGTCTCTGGCCTGCCGATCCGCGGCGCCAAGTCGCTGGCCGCCAAGCTTGAAGAACATCGCGACGCGGCGTTCATGTCCTATGAGCTGGCCACGATCAAGATCGACGTACCGCTGGATGTTCAGGTCGGCGATCTGATGCCCGGCGAGCCGCACCGCGAGGCGCTGATCGCGCTGTACCGCGAGCTGGAGTTCAAGAACTGGCTCGACGATTTGCTACGCGAGGCCAAGGCCGCCGGTGAAGACTGCGAGGTGCAGCCCGAGGGCTGCTCGATCCAGGCTGAAGCCGAATACAGCACCCTTTTCGATCAGGCCGAATTCGATGCCTGGCTTGCACGGCTGAAGGCTGCGGATTGCTTCGCTTTCGACACCGAAACCACCAGCATAGATGCACAGAAGGCGCAGCTGGTCGGCGTCTCCTTCGCCATTGAAGCAGGCCAGGCCGCCTACGTGCCGCTCGGCCACAGCTACATGGGCGTGCCGCAGCAGCTTGATCGTGACGCGGTGCTGGTCGCGCTCAAGCCGCTGCTCGAAGACCCCAGCAAGCGCAAGATCTGCCAGCACGGCAAGTACGACATGAACGTGCTGATGCATTACGGCATCGAGATGCGGGGCATGACCTTCGACACCATGCTCGAATCCTATGTGCTCGACGCCACGGCCACGCGCCACGACATGGACAGCCTGGCGCTCAAGTACCTTGGCCGCGGCACCATCCGCTTCGAGGACATCGCCGGCAAGGGCGCCAAACAGCTGACCTTCGATCAGATTGCCGTCGAGCAGGCTGGTCCTTATGCCGCCGAAGACGCCGATGTCACTCTGCGCCTGCATCAGACACTGATGAACAAGCTGGAGGCCACGCCTTCGCTGCTCAAGGTCCTGAACGAGATCGAGATGCCACTGGTGCCTGTGCTGGCGCGCATCGAGCGCAACGGCGCGCTGGTCGACGCCAACCTGCTCGGACTGCAGAGCGTCGAGCTGGGCAACAAACTGGTCGAGCTGGAGCGTGAGGCCTTCGACATCGCGGGTGAAGAGTTCAACCTCGGCTCGCCCAAGCAGCTCTGCGCGATTCTCTATGACAAGCTCGGCTGCCCGGTGCTGTCGAAGACCGCAGGCGGTCAGCCGTCTACCGCCGAAAGCGTGCTGGCCGAGCTCGCTGAAAAGGATTACCCGCTGCCGAAGGTGATCATGCAGCACCGTAGCTTGAGCAAGCTCAAGGGCACCTACACCGACAAGCTGCCGCAGCAGATCAATCCGCGCACCGGGCGTATCCACACCAGCTACCACCAGGCCGTGACAGCGACCGGGCGGTTGTCATCGTCCGACCCGAATCTGCAGAACATTCCGATCCGTACGGCCGAGGGCCGACGTATCCGCCAGGCCTTCGTCGCGGCTCCGGGCTACAAGCTGCTGGCAGCCGACTACTCGCAGATCGAACTGCGCATCATGGCGCACCTGGCCCAGGATGCCGGCCTCTTGCACGCGTTCCAGAATGACCTGGACGTGCACCGCGCCACGGCGGCGGAAGTGTTTGGCGTCGAACTGGATCAGGTCACCAACGATCAACGCCGTAGCGCCAAGGCGATCAACTTCGGACTGATCTACGGCATGAGCGCGTTCGGCCTCGCCAAGCAGATCGACGTCGGTCGCGGCGAGGCGCAGGCCTACATCGACCGCTACTTCGCCCGCTACCCTGGCGTGCTCGCTTACATGGAGCGCACCCGCACGCAAGCGGCGGAGCAGGGTTTCGTGGAAACGCTGTTTGGCCGTCGGCTGTACCTGCCGGAGATCAATTCGAAGAACGGCGCCATGCGCAAAGGCGCCGAGCGCACCGCCATCAACGCACCCATGCAGGGCACCGCGGCGGACATTATCAAACGCGCGATGATCGCCGTGGATAACTGGCTGCAGGAGAGCGGATTGGATGCACGTGTCATCCTGCAGGTCCACGATGAACTGGTGGTGGAGGTTCGTGAGGATCTGGTCGAACAGGTCCGCGCGCAGATCCTTCCGTTGATGAGCGGGGCCGCTGAGCTGGATGTGCCGCTGCTGGTCGAAGCCGGGGTGGGCAACAACTGGGACGAGGCGCACTAAGAACAGGCACCAGCGGGCTGCGCTGGAGACTGTCTTACCGGGGCGCCGCTGCATCAGTAGCTGAAAGGCAGTCGCGCTGCACGTTATGGGTGCAGGCGAAGACGTTTGACGAAGCTGTCCTGAGCTGAATGCACCGTCTTAGAGCGGCTACGCTCCGTTATGGAAATATTTTCCTTTCGCCATTGAACTCATGGATAGAAAGCTCGGTCATAGGCTACGAAGGGTGTAAAAGCCCTTCGATGCTCCTTGTTGTGTTAAGTGTTGGCAGATCTCTGGATACGCCTCTGGCGTTCCGGATTTAAACCTCGAACTTCCCCCTCCCCCAACGAAGTTCGAGGTTTTTTTTCGCCTTGAGAAAAGTGCCGGTACGCTGCAGGCGGTTGCTCCAACGCTCACGGCTCCAGGCGCGCCCAATGGTCATGTCGCCCTGCCGCACTGCTCTTATACGGGTTAGTGGCACCCAGTTCTTGCTCGCGATCATGGGCGTTGCGCGTCGCCAGAGAGTTGTGTCAAGGCAACTGCAGTCCGCCTCCGGCCCTGTGCAGCTCGCGAAGATGTTGGCCAATCTGCGCCAGGTTGGCTTCGACGCCCTCAAGCTCCAGCCGCCGCTCTTCGCCGAGTAACGTGCGCACCTCGGCATTCAGTGTATCGGAGAGCTGGTTGAGGCGAGCCTGGCGTTGGCTGCTTTCAGATTCCAGGCGATGCCATTCGCTGGCTTGCGGCAAACCATAACCGTTGCCGTCGAGCAGTTGCGCCGGCTGACTGAGATAGCCGCTGTTGGCAAGAATGCCCTGCAAGGTTTCGTCCGCCTTATCCAGCGTCTGGTCGCCCTGTTGGCGGCCGGTCAGGTAGCGATTCTTCAGTTCTTCCTGAGCCAACAGCAGGTGGCGGCGCAGGGCGGCCTGTTCCACCAACAGCAGCGCTGCGCTGGCGCGCAGGTCGGCCTGCTCGATCCAGGGGCGTCGTGCTTCAGCGCTTAGTTCCAGCCAAGCTTGCACATCGGTTTGCGGCAGGCCCAGGCGTTCGCGAAGCACGGCGAACATGGCCTGGTAACGATCACGGTAGGAATCGAAGCGATACCCCAGGCGCAATGCCTCATGTGGGTCGTCGAGCACGCTGGCGTCGGCCAGGCCGCGATTGATCAGGATTTCCAGAAGCCCGCTGGGCAGGATGCTGTCGAGGGCGGCGAGTTCGGGGCGGGCGGTACCGCTGCGCAGCAGCTTGAGGGTTTCGACCGCGCAGTTATTCGACAGGAAGTAATAGTCCCCGTCGTAGCTCCAGTGCATTTCGGCGCTGCGTATCACCAGGTTTTCGATCTCCTCGCGCTGCAGCTTCAGGGGAATCGAGGCGAGGCTGCGCAGTTCGACCTTGGTGTACTCATCAATCACCTGGCCCAGCGGCAGGACGAACAGGCGAGAAGGATAGACGCCGGTGAGGCCGTCCCAGCTCGACAGCTGTACATCGCCGACGAATGCGCGAAAAGACAGCACTAGGTGATGGTCCAGATCCAGGCGGCAGTCCGGCCCGCGCGGGCGGCCTGGCGCGCAGATCACCAGGCGCAGCATGCTGTGGCCCCAGCGGCTGACCCAGGCGTCGTTAGCTTCGGCAAACAGATAGTCGACCTCGTAGACGCGCTCGGGGTCGAGCTCGATCAGCGGGGTGCGCGCGAAGTCATGCCCGGCGTTGAGGATCGGCAAGGCGCTTTTGCAGGCATCGACCCCGGCGGGCTGCCAGCCGAAATGCTGGCTGAAATAGCGATGCAGCAAAGGGCGACGGCAGGCGTAGCGTGGGTCGAGGAGAAAGTACTCCAGATTCACCGCCACGAATTCCAGCGGGTTGCTCAGCTCGTAGGCATCGGGGCTGCGTGCCTGCTGGGCATTGTCTTGCTCGCGTGCGCCGCGCTGGCCAACGCGTTGTGGCCAGCCGGCCAGATCGAGCAGGCGCGGGTCGTCGCTGAGGGTGAAGCGGCGCTCGGTCTGCCCGCGGCAGCTGTCCGGCAAGCCGACCAGGCCGAGACTGCTGGCGCGCTGTCCACAGAACGCCTGCTGTCGATGGATTTCCGGCGACCAGAGCTGGGCGCGGTCATAGAGATGAGCCACTTCGTGAATGAGCGTCGCCAGCATTTCCTGACGCACCGTGCCGTGCGGCCGCTCGGTGCGTTGAGCGGCTGCGCTGCCATCGGTGAGTGCTGGCAGCAGGCGCCGGTTGAGCAGCAGCAGGTTGCCTCCGGCGCTGCCATAGACATCGTGGGTCAGCCCGTCATGCCAGCGGACGCGGACGTCTCGGTCGAGACGCTCGAGCATTCGCGGCGGCAACGCGGCCAGCGCTTCGTCCAGCAATTGCTGACTGGCGGCGCGTTCGGCTGGTTGCAGCTCGGCACTATCGAGCGTCAGGCGCAGCTCGGCCTGGCACAGATTAGCGAATGGCATGACAAGGATGAGCGCAACGCCCAGCCACCGGGCCCGAGATGATTTCACTGAGCGAGGATGGCTTCGGCCAAGGCGAGGTCACTGGCCTGTTGGGCTGCCGGGAAGGCATCACGTAAGCGGCCAAGGGCTGCTTCCAGTCGCGCGCCGCGTATTTCACCGCCGCTGGCAACAAAGCCGGCCGCCTCGTCGCGGGCTTCGCCGACGACTTTCATGTCGCTGATGCGGCTGGTCACGTCGGAGGTGAAATTGATGCTGCGGTCCAAGGCGTTGACGACGATATTGCTGGTAGCCACCAGCGTCTGCGCCTGAACACCGCCGGCGAAAAGGGCCAGGGCGAAAGATGCGGCGATCAGCTTGAAGTTCATGATTTGTCTCGGGGGAGCGGGGTCGGTGGTTGGACGAGAATTGCCTCGGCCAGTTCAAGGTCACCGGCCAGCAGCTGCGGTTGCCGCTCGCGTAGCCAGCGCAGTGCAGCGTCCAGGCGGGCGCCTCGGATCTGTCCTTGAGTCGCAACGAACCCGGCCGCGTCGTCGCGGGCGTCGAGGATCAGCTTGTTGTCGAAAGGGGCGCTGGTCACCTGGCTGGCAACGTAACTGGAGGCGACGGTGCCAGCGAGGGTGGTGTCGAAGGCCTGGGCGCCACCGCAGAAGCAGCAGCTGGCAAGTGCTAGGTAGAGCGAACGCATGCAAATCCTGGAGCCAGAGAAACAGCCGCCTAGGCTAGCGAAACGCCAGCCCCAGGACCAGCGCTGCGCTTAATCGGTCGTGCGTATCAGAGCGCCAGAATCGCCCCAGCCAGTTGCAGATCGCTGGCGTGCAGGGTTGGGGCCTGGGTGCGGATGTGCTTCAGCGCCGCTTCCAGGTGAGCGCCGCGCGCCTCGCCATTGCTGGCGACGAAACGCGCCGCATCGTCCTTGGCGTCGAGAACCAGCTTGTCATCGCCCAGGTTCGAGGTGATATCGGAGGTGCCTTCGACGGTGTTGACCAGCGAGGCGCCGATGGCATCGATGGTGCCGGTGATGCTTCCGGCTGACGCGGTGCCCGCGACCAGGCAGGCCGCGGTGGCAACTGACAACAGATACTTGTTCATGGTGTTCTCCAGGCTAGACGCAATTTTCGCCGTTACTCGCTATGACCTTTGGGCCAGCGTGCCGTTCAGCTTAAGGCCCGACGGGGCCGCCTGGAAGCGGCTTTATCCGCGCCAGAAGGGCTTGCTCAGCTCGTCCATCCGCTCGCTCTGGCTGATGCCGACATCGGCCAACTGACGCTCATCGAGCGCAGCCAGGTGCTGGCGGGTTCGCGCGCGTCGCTGCCACAGACGTAGCTGCTGCAATACCCGGTGCAGCGGCGGCAAGCCGATTGCTGTTTTTTGCCTCCAAGTCAGTACGCGCTCCATGAGCCGCTCCTTCCCGCAATTCACGGGGATGGGTTATGGGCAGATAGAGTCGCGTGCCGGGCTGTTGCGTAACAGCCACAGGGAATCTGAATTGTGCCGGTCCAGTTGTGCAAGCAGGCCTACTGTACCGGTGCTTCAGGTGCCGAATTGTTCGGTTGAGGGTGCATAAAAAACCCCTCGCGGCTGAGCCGCGAGGGGTTCTGGTGCAGCGGGTGGTGCTTATTCCACGGCCTTGACCATGTCTTCGACGACCTTCTTGGCATCACCGAAGACCATCATGGTCTTGTCCATGTAGAACAGTTCGTTATCCAGACCGGCATAGCCGCTGGCCATGGAGCGTTTGTTGACGATGACCGTCTTGGCTTTGTACGCCTCGAGGATCGGCATGCCGGCGATAGGCGATTTGGGATCGTTCTTCGCGGCCGGGTTGACCACGTCGTTGGCGCCAAGCACCAGCACCACGTCGGCCTGGCCGAATTCGGAGTTGATGTCGTCCATTTCGAAGACCATCTCGTACGGCACTTCGGCCTCGGCCAGCAGCACGTTCATGTGCCCGGGCATACGGCCCGCAACCGGGTGGATCGCATACTTCACGGTCACGCCCATGTGCGTCAGCTTCTCGGCCAGTTCCATCAGTGCGTGCTGTGCACGCGCCACCGCCAGGCCATAGCCGGGAACGATGATCACGGTGTCGGCGTTCGACAGCAGGAAGGCGGCGTCATCGCTGGAGCCGGATTTGACCGGACGCTGCTCTTGGCTGCCTTTTGCCGGGCCGGCATCGGCGTCGCCACCGAAGCCACCGAGAATGACGTTGAAGAACGAACGGTTCATCGCCTTGCACATGATGTACGAGAGGATCGCGCCGCTCGAGCCCACCAGCGAACCGGCGATGATCAGCATCGAGTTGTTCAGGGAGAAGCCGATACCGGCCGCTGCCCAGCCCGAGTAGCTGTTGAGCATCGATACAACCACCGGCATGTCCGCGCCACCGATAGGGATGATGATCAGCACACCGATCACGAACGCCAGCGCCACGAGGATCAGGAACGCGGTGAAGTTGCCGCTGAAGGTGTAGATCAGGCCCAGCACCAGAATCGCCACGCCAACGGCGAGGTTGATCTTGTGCTGGTTGGGGAACGAGACAGGCGCGCCCTGGAACAGGCGGAACTTGTACTTGCCCGACAGCTTGCCGAAGGCGATCACCGAACCGGAGAAGGTTATGGCGCCGATGGCTGCACCGAGGAACAGCTCCAGACGGTTACCGGCCGGGATCGGGTAGCCGATGGCTTGGACGATACCCAGCGATTGCGGCTCGAGCACGGCAGCGATGGCGATGAACACCGCGGCCAGGCCGATCATGCTGTGCATGAAGGCGACCAGTTCGGGCATCTTGGTCATCTCGACGCGCTTGGCCATCAGTGTGCCGATGGTGCCGCCGACCAGCAGGCCAAAGACGATGAAGCCCAGACCGCTCCAAGGGCTGGCGCTCTCGACCAGCTGGGCGCCCAGTTTGAACACCAGAAATACCGTGGTGACCACGGCGATGCCCATGCCGATCATGCCGAACAGGTTGCCGCGGCGCGAGGTGGTGGGGTGCGACAGGCCTTTCAACGCCTGGATGAAGCTCACCGAGGCGACGAGGTAGAGCAGGGTAATCAGATTCATGCTCATGGCTTGACCTCCGCCTTGGCGCCTGCGCGCTCCTTCTTCTTGAACATTTCCAGCATGCGGCGAGTGACGAGGAAGCCACCGAACACGTTGACCGCGGCCAGGGTCACCGCCAGGGTGCCCATCAGCTTGCCCATCGGGGTGACAGTCAGGGCGGCAGCGAGCATGGCGCCGACGATGACGATCGCCGAGATGGCGTTGGTGACTGCCATCAGCGGCGTGTGCAGCGCGGGGGTGACGTTCCAGACCACGTGGTAGCCGACGTAGATCGCCAGCACAAAGATGATCAGGTTGTAGATGCCATCAGATATCAGGTCCATTCTTTCGGGCTCCCTTAACCGTTGGTGCGCACGACCTGGCCGTCGCGGCACATCAGGCACGCGGCGACGATGTCGTCTTCGAGATTGAGCTGGAACTTGGCTTCGCCATCGATCACCAGCTTGAGGAAGTCCAGCAGGTTGCGTGCGTATAGCGCCGAGGCATCCGCCGGCACGTGCGTCGCCAGGTTGGTGTAGCCAACCAGGGTCACGCCGTGCTTGACCACCACCTGATCGGCTTCGGTCAATGGACAGTTACCGCCCTGAGAGGCGGCGAGGTCGATCACCACCGAGCCGGGCTTCATCTGCTGCACGGTTTCTTCCTGCAACAGCGTCGGCGCCTTGCGGCCCGGAATCAGCGCAGTGGTGATGATGATGTCGGCCTGCTTGGCACGTTCGTGCACGGCCTGCGCCTGACGCGCCATCCAGCTGGCCGGCATCGGCCGGGCATAGCCGCCAACACCTTCGGCGCATTCGCGCTCTTCGTCGGTCTCGCAGGGCACATCAACGAACTTGGCGCCGAGCGATTCGATCTGCTCCTTCACCGCCGGACGTACGTCCGAGGCTTCGATGACCGCGCCCAGGCGCTTGGCCGTGGCAATGGCCTGCAGACCCGCTACACCGGCACCGAGGATCAGCACCCGTGCGGCTTTCACCGTACCGGCGGCGGTCATCAGCATCGGCATGAAGCGCGGGTACTGGTTGGCGGCAACCATCACTGCCTTGTAGCCGGCGATGTTGGCCTGTGAGGAGAGCACGTCGAGGCTTTGCGCGCGCGAGGTGCGCGGCGCGGCTTCCAGGGCGAAGGCGGTGATCCCGCGTTCGGCCATGCGTGCGATGTTTTCATTGTCGAAGGGATTGAGCATGCCGACCAAGACCGTGCCTGGCTGCATCTGCGCCAGTTCGGTTTCGCTCGGTGCGTTCACCTTCAGCAGGATCTCTGCTGCGAACGCCGCAGCGGCATCGGCGATGGTTGCGCCTGCCGCTTCGAAGGCACTGTCCGGAACACTGGCCTGTACGCCAGCTCCGCTCTGCACCGTCACCCGATGCCCTTGCCCGATCAGCTTCTTGATGGTTTCCGGTGTCGCGGCAACGCGCGTTTCACCGGGCCTGGTTTCGAGAGGAACACCAATGTGCATTGTTCTTGTTCTCCTGCTTGATCGTAACCAGCGTGCTGCGCGGTAACCCGGCTATCGCAACGCTGGCGTTACTTTTCGCCCGGCCACTGCGGATGGCGGCTGGGTGTGAATCGGCTAACGGGCCCCTGCACTTGCCGGTTTGCCTGCTGCGGCGCGGCATTCTGCAAGGGCTATGGAAATCAAACAACTGTTTTAATCTGAACGCAACGGCGGATGTTCGTTCACGGCGTGACCATTAGGTTGCTTTGTATCGCTGCAGGCTGCGTCGGTATTGGGTTCGACCTTCGTCTAAGGTTCTGTACTCGGTTATGCGCGGCGCAATCATGAATGACGGACCATAGACGTTGTATTCGTCGGCGGGCTTGTCTGTATGCGACCTTGGTGCCGGTCGGCGCGGCGCATGTGCAAAAAAAATCGGATCAGTGCCTGTAATGTCATGGATTCCCTGTAGTCCAATGCATTTGGTTGCGCTGGCTTCGGAATGCCGACGACGTTCGATCGCATTACTCATGAGAAATTCACATGGCCGATCTAGACGTGAATGAAATGATCTTGATGGAGGAATCGCAGCCCAGGCGGCTGCCGTTCGCTTTCGCTCGCCGCCACGGCGTGCTTCTGCTGGAGCGCCCGGAGGGCCTGCGTTTGTGCGCCCGCGAAGGTGCGCCGCTGACCGCTGTGCAGGAGGCCCAGCGTGTCGCCGGTGGTCCGTTGGCGATGCAATGGCTGGCGCAGGATGAATTCGAGCAGGCCCTGAGTGCGGCCTATCAGCACGACTCTTCCGCTGCGATGCAGATGGTCGAAGGGCTCGGCGATGATATGGACCTGCACAGCCTGGCTGATCAGATCCAGGAAACCGAGGATCTGCTGGAACAGGAAGACGACGCCCCGATCATTCGCCTGATCAACGCCATCCTGGGCGAGGCGATCAAGGAGAACGCCTCCGATATCCATGTTGAAACCTTCGAAAAACGTCTGGTCATTCGCTTTCGTATCGACGGCATCCTGCGCGAAGTTGTGCAGCCCAAGCGGGAGCTGGCGGCGCTGCTGGTGTCGCGGATCAAGGTCATGGCGCGGCTGGATATTGCCGAAAAGCGTATTCCGCAGGATGGCCGCATCTCCTTGCGGGTGGGTGGCCGTGAGGTGGATATCCGTGTGTCGACCCTGCCTTCGGCCAACGGCGAGCGGGTTGTACTGCGTCTGTTGGACAAGCAGGCCGGCCGGCTCACGCTCCGCCATCTGGGCATGAGCGACCGTGATCGCAAGGTCATGGAACAGGCCGTGCAAAAGCCGCACGGGATCATTCTCGTCACCGGCCCGACCGGCTCGGGTAAGACCACCACGCTGTACGCCAGTCTGGTCACGCTCAATGACCGTACGCGCAACATCCTCACCGTCGAGGACCCGATCGAATACAACCTCGAGGGCATCGGCCAGACCCAGGTCAACACCAAGGTCGACATGACCTTCGCGCGGGGCCTGCGCGCCATTTTGCGCCAGGACCCCGACGTGGTGATGGTCGGCGAGATCCGCGACCAGGAAACCGCCGACATGGCCGTGCAGGCTTCGCTTACCGGTCATCTGGTGCTCTCGACCCTGCACACCAACAGCGCCATCGGAGCGGTCACCCGCCTGGTGGACATGGGCGTCGAGCCGTTCCTGATCTCCTCGTCGCTGCTCGGTGTGCTGGCCCAACGCCTCGTCCGGGTGCTGTGTAATGACTGCAAACGCGCCTATGTCGCCGACGAGGCCGAGTGCGCGCTGTTCGGTCTCGACCCGAGCGAAGCCCCAACGCTCTACCACGCCGAAGGCTGCGACGTTTGTCGCCAGCTGGGCTACCGTGGGCGGACCGGCATCTACGAACTGGTGCTGTTCGACGACACCCTGCGCAGCATGATCCACACCCGCGCCGCCGAGCAGGACATGGTTCGCCATGCCCGCCGGCTGGGCCCGAGCATCCGCGATGACGGTCTGCGTAAGGTACGAGAGGGCGTGACCACCATCGAAGAAGTGTTGCGCGTGACGCGCGAGGAATAAGCGCATGAGCAGACCGGCAGGAGGACCGCAGCCCAGGCCATGATCAGCTCTGAATACATCCCCAGTGCCCACGGCGACGTTGGGCAGGCGACCTCCCCGAGGCGCTTTTGCCTGAACGGCTGCGCACTGCCGCGCCTGACTGTAACGGCTGAGCGCTGATGGCAGCTTTCGAATACATCGCCCTCGACCCCCGGGGTCGCGAGCAGAAGGGCCTGATCGAGGCGGACAGCGCACGCCAGGCGCGGCAGCTGTTGCGCGAGAAGCAATGGTCGCCACTGGACGTCAAGCAGGCCAAGGCCAAGGAAGACACTGGCGGGGGCGGCTTCGCCTTTGGCCGTGGGCTGTCGGCGCGAGACCTGGCGCTGGTGACCCGGCAGCTGGCGACTCTGGTGCAGGCGGCGTTGCCTATCGAGGAAGCGTTGCGTGCGGCGGCGGCACAGTCGTCGTCCCAGAAGATCAAGTCGATGCTGCTGGCCGTCCGGGCGCGGGTGATGGAAGGGCACAGCCTGGCGGGCTCGCTGCGCGAATATCCCTCGGCGTTCCCCGAGCTTTACCGCGCCACCGTCGCGGCGGGCGAACATGCTGGTCACCTCGGGCTGGTGCTCGATCAGCTGGCCGATTACACCGACCAGCGCCAGCAGTCGCGGCAGAAGATTCAACTGGCGCTGCTGTACCCGGTGATCCTGCTGGTGGCCTCGCTGGCCATCGTGGTGTTGCTGCTGGGCTATGTGGTGCCGGATGTGGTGAAGGTGTTCGTCAACACCGGGCAGGCACTGCCGGCCCTGACCACCGGGCTGATCGCGGTGAGCGAAGTGGTACAGAACTGGGGTTGGCTGATGCTCATTGGCATCGTGGCCGCCGCCCTGGCCATGCGGCAGGCGCTGCGTGATGAGAAGATCAAGCGCCGCTGGCATGCCTTGATTCTGCGCATTCCGCTGGTGGGGCGGCTGGCCCGGGCGACCAATACGGCGCGTTTCGCCTCGACGCTGGCAATCCTCACGCGCAGCGGTGTGCCGCTGGTGGATGCGCTCGGGATCGCCGCGGCGGTGATCGCCAACCTGCGCATTCGTGACAAAGTTATCGAGGCGGCGCAGCGCGTGCGCGAAGGCGGCAGCCTGACCCGCGCGCTGGATGCGACGGGCGAGTTTCCGCCGATGATGCTGCACATGATCGCCAGCGGCGAGAAATCCGGCGAGCTGGACCAGATGCTGGCGCGCACCGCACGTAACCAGGAAAACGACCTGGCCGCGCAAATCTCCCTGATGGTGGGACTTTTCGAGCCCTTCATGCTGGTGTTCATGGGCGCTGTGGTATTGGTAATCGTGCTGGCGATCCTGCTGCCGATCCTTTCTCTCAATCAACTGGTGGGCTAGTGAGAATGACGTTGAACAGTCGCAAACAGGGTGGCTTCACCCTTATCGAAATCATGGTCGTGGTGGTGATCCTGGGGATTCTTGCCGCGCTGGTGGTGCCGCAGGTGATGAACCGCCCGGATCAGGCCAAGGTCACCGTGGCCAAGGGCGATATCAAGGCCATCGGCGCTGCCCTCGACATGTACAAACTGGATAACTACGCCTATCCCAGCACCCAGCAGGGGCTGGATGCGCTGGTGGAGAAGCCGGGCGGCAATCCGCAGCCGAAGAACTGGAACCGCGACGGCTACCTCAAGCGTGTGCCGAAGGATCCATGGGGTAACGAATACCAGTACCTGTCGCCCGGCACCCAAGGCCAGTACGACCTGTATTCCTATGGTGCTGACGGCAAGCAGGGCGGCTCCGACCTGAACGCGGACATCGGTAACTGGGACCTCTGATCCATGCCCCAGGCGCGCCGGGAAGGCGGCTTCACGCTGATCGAGCTGCTGGTGGTGATCGTCATCCTTGGCGGCCTAGTGGGCCTGGCCGTGCTGTCGACCGGCAACACCAGCTCATCGCGTGAGATCCGCGGCGAAGCGCAACGCGTAGCCACCCTCATCAGCCTGATGGCCGACGAAGCCGTCCTCGATAGCCGCGAATACGGCCTGCTGTTCGACCGGGACGGTTATCGGGCGATGAGCTACGACGAAGCCGATGCGCGTTGGCGCGATGTTGGTGATCGCGAAGCGCACCAGGCGCCCGAGTGGATGCGCTTGGAGCTGGAGCTCGACGGCACGCCGCTGCAACTGGTCGCCCCGGTCAAGCGCGAGGATGACCCGGCGGGCCTGTCCGATGATGAAGACCGTGAGCGGCGGCGTGCCCCACGCTTGCAGCCGCAGCTGCTGATTCTCTCCAGTGGCGAGCTGTCCCCGTTCACCCTGACCCTGTCTGACCAGCGTCCCGGAGGGAGCCGCTGGACGGTATCCAGCGATGGCTTCCGGATGCCGCGGGCTGAACCGGTGGAGCCGCGTCGATGAACCCCTCCCCGGCGCGTTCGAGCGGTTTCACCCTGCTTGAGGTGCTGGTGGCGTTGGCGATTTTTGCCATTGTCGCGGCGGTGGTGTTGACGGCGGCCGGCCGCAGCGTGAGCAATGCCGGGCGACTGGAAGCGCTGACCCTGGCCGGCTGGATCGCCGACAACCGCCTCACCGAGCTGCAGCTGCAACAACCGGCACCGAGCGTTGGCCGTGAAGATACCCGCCTGGAGTTTGGTGGGCGCCCATGGCAGACCCTGAGCGAAGTGGAAACCAGCGGTACGCCCGGTCTTCTGCGTATCCGCGTCTGGGTTGCGGCCGCCGAGCAACGGCGCGGTGTCGGCGCTGGGCCAATCGAAGAGCGCGCGGTGACCAGCCTTACGGGCTTCGTTGGCGTCGACCCATGAGCATCCGCACGCATCGCGCCATGGCGGGTTTCACGCTGCTTGAGCTTCTGATAGCCATTGCGCTGTTCGCATTGTTGGGACTGGCCACCTACCGCATGCTCGAAGCGGTGATGCGCAGCGACGAAGTGGTGCGCGCACAGGAAGTCCAGTTGCGCGAACTCGGTCGGGCGATGTGGAGTCTGGAGCGCGACCTGATTCAGGCCATCCCGCGACCGGTGCGCGATGGCTACGGCGACGAGCAGAATGCTTTCATCGGCCAGATGGCCGGCGCTGCGGACGGCGTATCGCTGGAGCTGACCCGTAGCGGCTGGCGTAACCCCACCGGTATGCGCCGGGCCAACCTGCAGCGGGTGCGCTGGCGGCTGGCTGGCGACACGCTTGAGCGAGTCTATTGGGTCGTGCTCGACCGCGACGTGGACAGCGAGCCACGGGTGCAGCCTGTGCTTGATAACGTGCAGGCATTGCGGCTGCGCTATCTGGATGCGGAGAACGCCTGGCATGAGGAATGGCCACCCTTCGAGTTTGGCCGCGGTGATCCGGACGAGCAGGCGCGGCGGTTGCCGCTGGCCGTGGAGGTCTCCATCGATCACCAGCGTTACGGCACCATCACCCGCCTGCTGCGGCTGCCGGACGGCCCGACCCCGGCACCGCAATTCATCCAGCCCGACTCCCAGGGCGTGCCGGAGCCTGGCGGCGTGGGAGAAATGCAATGAAAGCGCAGCGCGGCGTCGCGCTCATCACGGTGCTGTTGGTGGTCGCCATTGTCACGGTGATCTGCGCCGGAATGATTGCGCGTCAGCAGTTGTCGATCCGGGGTACTGGCAACCAGCTGCAGGCGCGCCAGGCCTGGCACTACGCGCTGGGTGGCGAGGCGCTGGCGCAAACCCTGCTACGCCGCGATCTGCAGCTGTCTGGCGAAGGCACTGGGCAACCGGCAGTGGACCATCTGCTCGAAGCCTGGGCGCTGCCGCAACCAGCCTACGATCTCGATGAAGGCCAGGGGCAGGTTCAGGTACGGATCGAGGACCTGGCCGGGCGCTTCAACCTCAACAGCCTGGTGCAGGAGCAGCAACCCAACGCGGCAGCGCTTGCCCAGTTTCGCCGGTTGCTGCTGCGCCTGCAGATCACCGAGCCCTATGGCGAGCGACTGGTGGACTGGCTCGACAGCGACCAGCAGCCCAGCGGCGAGTTTGGTGCAGAGGACAACGACTATCTGCTGCTCGACCCGCCCTATCGCACGGCGGGCCGGCGGCTGGAAGACCTCTCCGAACTGCGCTTGCTGCTCGGCATGCGTGACGAGGATTTTCAACGGCTGGCTCCCTACGTCACGGCGCTGCCGGCGGATACACCGCTTAACGTCAACACGGCCAGTGCCCTGGTGTTGTCCAGCCTTGCCGACAGCCTCAGTCTCAGCGCCGCCGAATCGCTGGTGCAGACACGTCAGGCTGCCCCGTTTCGTGACACGGCCAGTTTCATGGCGCAACCGGCGCTCAGCGGTGTCCAACTTCAAAGCACCAATCTCGCGGTGACCAGTCAATTCTTTCAGGCCATCAGCGAAGTGCGCCTGGCGGACCGCCGCCTGGCTCTGGTGAGCCGATTGCGGCGTGAGGACGACGGCGATGTCCGGGTGCTGCAGCGCAATCTGGGACAGCCGCCACGACTGCCCCGATCAACCAACGACGGAGATCGCTAGCCGATGGACTGCCTGTTTCTGCCCGCTGACTGCGGCCCCCGGATCGACCGCGACACACGCGTCTACTGGCTGCCGGGCGAAGGCAACGATGGTTGGATGCCGTTGGCGAAGGTCATCGAACGATCGTCGGCGGCGGTGACACTGGTGCTGCCGGCCGAGGTGTGCAGTGCGTTCGCAGTCAACCTGCCGACGCGCAAGGCGCGCTGGGTCAATCAGGCGCTGGCCTACGCGGTGGAGGAGCTGCTGGCCGAGAACGTCGATGATCTGCACCTGACCCATGGCGATGCGCTCGAAGACGGGCGGCGTCGGGTCATTGCCATCCGCCGACAACTGCTGGCCGACTGGCTGCAGGATCTCAAGACGCTGGGCCTGACCATCGTCGCGATCCACGTCGATGCCGACTTGCTGCCACGTGACGGCACCCAGCTGCTGTTTATCGAAGACCGCGCACTGCTCGGTGGCAGCCCGGAAGCCCGGCTGGCCTTCGAGAGTACCCAATGGCCACATCTGGTCGGTCAGTGTCCCGCGCCTCATCATGGGCACGGAACCCTGGATGTGGGGCCGGCTCCGCTGGACGACTACCAGCAACTTGACGAGCCCTATCGTTTTCTCGCGTCGGGGCGTGCCGCTGCGCTCAATCTTGCGCAGGGTGACTTCGCCATTCAGGCAGCGGGCAGCGGGCTGGGCCAATGGAAGCCGGTAATGATCGTGCTGGCGCTGGTGTTGGCCGTGCAGCTGGTGTTCAACCTGGTTCAGGCCTGGACGCTGGAAAGCCAGGCCGAGCGCTATGCCGAGGCGAGTCGGGCACTGTACACCGAGCTGTTTCCCGAGGACCGACGTATCGTCAATCTGCGCGCGCAGTTCGACGAACATATAGGCCAGAGCGCCGGTGCTTCGGCCGAGTTCATGCGCTTGCTGAATGAAGTGGCGCTGGCGTTGGCCGAGGGTATTCCGGTGTCGATCGGGCAGCTTGATTTCAACCAGGCCCGGGGTGATCTCGCGCTGCAGGTGCGCGCCAGCGATTTTGCCGCGCTCGAGCAGCTGCGTCAGCGCCTGGGACAAACCGGAGAGAGCGTCCAGCTGGGTTCGGCCAGTCGTGACGGCGATGCTGTCAGCGCGCGTGTGGTGATCGGAGGCCGAGGATGAACCTTAGAGAACAGATGCGCGTGCGCCTGGCTGAATCGCCGCTATGGATGCGCTGGCAACGTCTACAGCCCCGCGAGCGCCTGTCGCTCAGCCTGCTTGGCGCCTTTTTGCTAGTGGTGCTGTTCTATCTGCTGCTTTGGGAGCCTGCTCAGCAGCGTGCGCGCGACGCGCAGGCGTACTTCCAGCAGGAGCGAGAGCTGCACGCCTATCTCGAGCAGAACACTGAGCTGGCGCGGCAGATGTCACGCAGCAACCCGGTGTCATTGGCACCGGATCAGTTGCAAGGGTTGGTGACGCAAAGTGCCCAGCAGAGCGGCCTGACCATCGAGAGTTTTGACTTCGGCAATGATGGCAGCCTGCAGGTCACGCTGCCGGGAGCATCCTATGGCGCGCTGTTGCGCTGGTTCGATGAGCTGCAGGCGGCAGGTGCGAGCCTCGCCGAAGTCAGTATCAGTCAGGTCGGGGAGGGGCTGGTGGATGCGCGGGTGAGCTTCCGTGCGGAACGCTAGGTCGCCTTGCAACGGAAGCGATAGGCGGAGCCTGCGGCCGGCAGCGCCGGGAAAGGCGCTGCTGGCCAGGGCTCAGGGTGCTGGATGAATCTGCGTAGCCAAGGCTCGTAGTGCCGCTTCGGCGTCGAGTACCTTGTTGACCACGTCGTTTGCCTTCTCACGGCTCAGCCCGAGGCGATCGAAGAGTTCCTGCGGAACCTCGCTGTAGGGACCGGACCCGATGCCGCGGTTACGCAACAGCTGAACGGCCAGGCAGACCAGGTTGGCATGCCCGGCGTGCTCGCCCTGATAGTGCGGGTCATGCTGAAAGCGCAGCGCTGTCGACAACTCGTCAGGCATCCCCCAGTAACGCATCAGCCAGGCACCGATCTGCTCACGGGTAATGCCCAGCAGGTGCTGTTCAATCACGCTGTGGCCGAGATGCGGGTTGACCTCCAGGTGCCGGCAGATAAGCGAAAAGTGCGGCGGGAAGACATGCGCGAGCACTAGGTAACCGAAGTTGTGCAGCAGCCCGGCCAGATAACTGATGCCTGCCTCCGGCCGTTGAGTCCGCGGAATCGCGCGATTCAGCCCTTCGATGACCGCCGCGGTATAGATCGACTGCTGCCAGTAGGGCGTGGCTTGCTGCGGCTGGTCCTTGGGCAGGCTCAGGCTCTTGCCCAGTGCCAGGCCGAGCGCCAGGTTGATCACCAGGTCAAAACCGAGCACCCGGACGATGGCGTCTTCCACCGAGCGGATCTTGCCGGGCGCGGCGTAGTAGGGCGAAGCGGCCCAGCTGACCACTTGTGCGGCCAACGCCGGGTCGGTCTCGACCACGCCTGTGATGTCATCCACGGAGGCGTCCGGATCGACGCGCAGCTTGATGATCTTCTGTGCGGTTTGCGCCAGCGGGGGAATCTCGATGGTTTCTTCCAGCCGCTTCTGAATGCGCCGGGCGGTAAAGCTTTGCACCGCCTTGGTGATTTCCTCGCGGTCCTCTTCCGGACGGTCGAGGTTGGGATGGATGGTGCTCAATGGAACGGCGAACTGGCCGGCGCTGGCTTTGCTGAGCAACTGTTTGAAATCGTGGCTGGCCATTTCCAGCAGCAGGCCGGGATGCCCGCTGTCGATGAATAGCGCAGGTTGCTGCAGCAGCCGCTCTTCATACAGGCAGGGTGAACTGGTCAGCGGCGGCAGGCCTGGCAGGACCTGCAGGCTGTGCTTGGAAAGCATGCGGGTCAGCCGATCCGGCTTGACCGCCAGCAGCTGACGGCCGGTGAGCTCTCCCACGCGGGACAGATCAAGAAGATGGTCGCGCGGGAAAAGCACCAGCAACGCACCGATGGCATCGTCGACCAGTACCGCTTGTATGCGCTGTGCGGGGTTCAGCTCAGGGCTGTCGTCGCATGTACGGTAGGGCAGCGCCAGCTTGTCCAGAAGTTGGACGATGAGCGCGGGTGGCGTAACTGTAGTTGTTGTGTCGACAGCCGAGTTCATGAGCATGATCCGTCTTATTCCCATGCGGCGCAGTATAGCCTCATGCTTAGTGCGGTTAGGGTTTACCGACGAGCGTCAAACTTGACCGTATTGCTGGCCATGACGCAGCCAGCGCTCTAGCAAGGGGCTTACATGCTGGGGCCAGCGTTCCAACAAAGCGTGCGCTGCATCGCGCACGGCAGGCAGCAGATCGGCATCACGCATCAGGTCGGCGACCTTGAACTGCAGCAGGCCGGTCTGACGGGTGCCGAGCATTTCGCCCGGGCCGCGCAATTCCAGATCTTTTTCCGCAATGATGAAGCCGTCGCAGGTCTCGCGCATGATCGCCAGACGTTCACGGCCGATCTGCGACAGTGGCGGGTGATAGAGCAGCACGCAATGGCTGGCCGCGCTGCCACGACCGACCCGCCCGCGCAGCTGGTGCAGCTGGGCGAGTCCAAGGCGCTCTGGATTTTCGATGATCATCAGGCTCGAGTTGGGCACGTCGACGCCCACTTCGATCACGGTGGTGGCGACCAGCAGCTGCAAGCGCCCTTCCTTGAACTCGGCCATCACCGCTGCTTTTTCGGCCGGCTTCATGCGACCGTGGATCAGCCCGACGTTCAGATTGCCGAGCGCGGCGGACAGGTCTTCAAAGGTGGTTTCTGCAGCCTGACAGGTCAGCTCCTCGGACTCCTCGATCAGGGTACAGACCCAATAGGCCTGGCGGCCTTCATTGCAGGCCGAGCGCACCCGCTCGATGACTTCCAGCCGGCGGCTGTCCGCCACCAGCACGGTGTTGACCGGCGTGCGACCGGGCGGCAGCTCGTCCAAGATCGAGGTGTCCAGATCGGCATAGGCGCTCATCGCCAGCGTCCGCGGAATGGGCGTCGCGGTCATGATCAGCTGGTGCGGGCAGAGTCGTCCTTCGACGCCCTTGCGCCGCAGCGCCAGCCGCTGCTGCACGCCGAAACGGTGTTGCTCGTCGATGATCACCAGCGCCAGGCGGCGAAACTGCACCTCATCCTGAAACAGTGCGTGGGTGCCGACTACCATCGGGCAACCGGCGGCGATGCGCTCCAGCGCCGCGGCACGGGCCTTGCCCTTGAGTTTGCCGGCCAGCCAGGCGACTTCGATGCCGAGCGGCTCGAGCCATTTGCAGAAGGTGATGAAGTGCTGCTCGGCGAGAATTTCCGTCGGCGCCATCAAGGCGACCTGATAGCCCGCCTCAAGCGCTTGCAAGGCGGCGAGGGCCGCTACCACCGTCTTGCCGGCACCGACGTCGCCCTGTACCAGGCGCAACATGGGCTGGTCCTGAGCGAGGTCGTAGGCGATCTCGGCACCGACTCGCTGCTGTGCGCCGGTGGGTTGAAAGCCCAGGTTTTGCAGGTAACGCTGCGGCAGTTCGCGGGCAGCCGGCAAGGGCGGCGCGTGCTGAGCGCGGCTGCTTTCGCGCAGGCGTTGCATCGAAAGCTGGTGCGTCAGCAATTCCTCGAACGCCAGACGGTGCTGCGCCCAGTGGCGGCCTTCGGCAAGTTCTTCCAGATCGGCATCCGGCGGGGGCCGGTGCAGGTAGCGAATCGCCTCGTCCAGTTTGGCCAGGCGGTAATCACGGGTCAGCTCTTCGGGCAACCAATCGGGCAGGCTGTGCGGACCGAGCCGAGCCAGGGCCTGCGCGGTGAGTTGGCGCAGTCGCTGCTGGGTCAGGCCTTCGGTAGTCGGATAGATCGGCGTCAACGTCTGCTCGACTGCTACGGGCTCGCTGTCCGTGAGCGCACGGTATTCAGGATGGTAGATCTCCAGCCCCGACGCACCTGGACGGGCCTCGCCATAACAGCGCACCTGGGTGCCACGCTTGAGGGCTTCTTTCTGCGCCTGGCTGAAGTGGTAGAAGCGCAGGCTGAGGCTGCCGCTACCATCGTGCAGGCGCACCAGCAGACTACGGCGCCGGCCCATCACCACATCGGCGCCGGTGACGGTGCCTTCGACTACGGCATCCTGTCCGGGCCGCAGCGCGCCGATGGGTACGATGCGGGTACGGTCCTGGTAGCGCAGTGGCAGGTGGAACAGCAGGTCCTGCAGGGTTTCCAGGCCGACCTTGGCGAGCTTTTCGGCCAGGGCTGCGCCGACACCCTTGATTGCAGTCACCGGGACTGCCGCCAGCTCGCTCATCGCGTCAGGCTTTGTCGGCAGGCGGTTTCGCCACCGAGCACAGGCGGATCGAATCGGCCAGCACCTCAATCGCCCGTGGGCGGGGGAAGCTGGCGCGCCAAGCGATGGCCACCGTGCGGAACGGCACCGGCGGCGTCAGCGGACGGATGTCCAGCACGCCAGGGGAGTAGTGGTGGCTGTCGACCGCCGACAAGGGCAGGATCGACACGCCGAGCCCGGAAGCGACCATGTGGCGGATGGTTTCCAGCGACGAGGACTCCACGGTGGTGTGACTCGGCGCCTCGCCCTTGCGCGTGGTCGGGCAGGCTTCGAGCACCTGATCGCGGAAGCAATGACCTTCACCCAGCAGCAGCAGGCTCTTGTCGTTGAGCATCTCGCTGTCGATGGTTTCCTTCTTCGTCCACGGATGGCCGGCAGGCATCAGCACATAGAAGGGCTCGTCATACAGCGGCAGGGTCAGCACGTCGGCTTCCTGGAACGGCAGCGCGATGATGATCGCGTCCAGCTCGCCGGTGCGCAGCTTGTCGCGAAGGATATGGGTGAAGTTCTCTTCGATGTACAGCGGCATGTCCGGCGCCACGCGGTGCAGCTGCGGGATCAGGTGCGGAAACATGTAAGGGCCGACGGTATAGATGGCGCCAACCTTGAGCGGCGCGGCCAACTGATTCTTGCCGGCCTGAGCCAGCTCGCGAATGCTCTGCGCCTGCTCCAGCACCTTCTGCGCCTGGGTGACGATGCCCTCGCCGACTGGCGTCAGCCTAACCGCGCTTTTGGTCCGCTCGAAAATCAGGACGCCAAGCTCGTCTTCGAGCTTCTTCACGCCCACCGACAGGGTGGGCTGGCTGACGTGGCAACGTTCGGCAGCACGGCCGAAGTGGGATTCCTGGGCGAGCGTGACGATGTAGCGCAGTTCGGTCAGAGTCATAGGGTTATTCCATCAGAGTGCGGGCTAGCATAGCCTTTGCTCGTGTTCGAACCAACTGGCCAGCAGCCGTTCCCTTATTAAGTGATCAGCGTGAATCCTGCTGACAGCAGTACACTCATGAAAGGCGGGCCGAATCGATGGTCCGCATCGGTTATGGAGCAACCGCCATGGCAACTCGACCCTCTGTAATGATCGCCGGCTGCGGCGATGTCGGTATTCGCCTCGGCCTGCAGCTGAGCCGCGCGGGCTGGACGGTGTACGGTCTGCGTCGTCAGGCAGCGAGCCTGCCGGTACCGATCCTGCCGGTCCGTGGTGACCTCGCTTCGAGTGAGGTGCCGCGTGGCTGGCCCAACGGCAAGCTGGACTATTTGGTGTATGCCGCCTCGGCCAACCAGCACGACGAGCCCGGTTATCGGCAGGCCTACGTCGAGGGCCTGCGCCATGCGCTTGGCTGGCTGGAGCAGCGTGGCCAGCGACCGAAGCGCGTTTTCTTTGTTTCCAGCACCGGTGTATATGCGCAGAACGGGGGCGAGTGGATCGATGAGACTTCGGCCACCGAGCCCACCGGTTACACCGGCCAGGTCATGCTCGAAGCGGAACAGCTGGCGCTGGAATGCGGCTATCCGGCGACGCGGGTGCGCATGGCCGGGCTGTATGACCCGGTGCGGCCGTGGATGCAGAACCAGGTGCGCTCGGGTCTGCGGGTCGAGCGCGATCCGCCGCAATACAGCAACCGCATTCATCGTGATGATGCGGCCGCATTGCTCGCCTGTCTGCTGCAGACCGATCTGGCCGGTGGCGATCTGGAGGATTGCTACCTCGGCGTGGATGACGACCCGGCTCCCCTTCACGAAGTGGTCGACTGGTTGCGCGAGCGGCTGGGTGTCACCCAATGGTCCGAACAGACGATGACCCGTCGCGCCGGCAGCAAACGGTGCAGTAACGCCCGCGCCCGTGCGCTTGGGTGGGTGCCGCAATATTCCAGCTATCGCAACGGCTACGCCTCCATTCGCCCCGGCAAGGGCTGAGCGACCGCGGCGCCAGGCATGATGGCGCGGCGATAAGCCCTCGCCGAGCGGTGTCATTCACCTTTGGTTCGCGAGCAAGCTCGCTCCTACAGCAACCAGAGGCATCGCTCATCAGTAGGAGCCAGCTCGCTCTCGGCACGGGCAAAGGCGGCGTGCGGCGGTCGGCGGATCAGCCTCTACCCGGCGCAAAAAAATGGCTGCGCCGTCGTCTTCGGCTCAGAACCGCGCATGACAGTCCGTCGGCGATTCGCCCGATTCGTTGTCATCTGCCGCAACTCTGCCGCCATCGTGCTTACTAAAAATCTGATAGCACGCACGCCGTACACCCTGCCGCATGGCAGCAGTCGGGTCAGGAGCAGCTGCCGCATCGCGGCGAAATCATCAGGAAGAACCACCACGGCGGCGTTTTCGAACACCGAAGCAGGAGATTTTTCTAATGAGAGCCCTTCGCTGGCACGGCAAGCACGATATTCGCTGCGACAACCACGTACCCGACCCGTCGATTGAAGACCCCCGCGACGCCATCATCAAGGTGTCGTCCTGCGCCATCTGCGGCTCCGACCTGCACCTGTATGACGGCTTCATGCCTGGCATGCAGCACGGCGACATCATGGGTCACGAGTTCATGGGCGAGGTGATGGAGGTTGGCTCGGCGAACAAGAAGCTCAAGGTCGGCGACCGCGTGGTGGTGCCCTTCACCATTGTCTGCGGCGAGTGCGACCAGTGCCGGCGCGGCAACTTCTCGGTGTGCGAGCGCACCAACCGCAACAAGGACGTGGCCGACAAGGTGTTCGGCCATACCACTGCGGGGCTGTACGGATACACCCACCTCACCGGTGGCTATGCCGGCGGCCAGGCCGAATTCGTCCGCGTACCCTATGCCGATGTCGGCCCCGTCGTGGTGCCCGACGGCATGACCGACGAGCAGGTGCTATTCCTCGGCGACATTCTGCCCACTGGGTGGCAGGCTGCGGCTCAGTGTGACATTCAGCCCACCGACACCGTGGCCGTCTGGGGCGCCGGGCCGGTTGGCCAGTTCGCCATCCGCAGCGCGATCATGATGGGCGCCGAACAGGTCATCAGCATCGACAACGTGCCCGAGCGGCTGTCGATGGCCCGTGCCGGTGGCGCCATCACCATCAATTTCGACGAAGAAAGCGTGCTCGAGCGGCTCAAGGAGCTGACCCGCGGCAAAGGGCCAGAGAAATGCATCGATTCGGTGGGCATGGAGGCACACGCCGCGCGCTCCATCGACTCCATGTACGACCGCGCCAAGCAGGCGCTGATGATGGAGAGTGACCGGCCGCACGTGCTGCGCGAAATGATCTATGTCTGCCGCCCGGCCGGCATCCTCTCCATTCCTGGCGTCTACGGCGGCCTGATCGACAAGGTCCCCTTTGGCGCGGCGATGAACAAGGGCCTGACCTTCCGCATGGGGCAGACCCACGTCAACCGCTGGACCGATGATCTGCTCAAGCGCATTCAGGAAGGCCAGATCGACCCCTCGTTCGTCATTACACACAGCGTCAGCCTCGAGCAGGGGCCGGAGATGTACAAGACCTTCCGCGACAAGCATGACGGCTGCATCAAGGTCGTTCTCAAGCCCTGAGCCAGACCCTGTGAAAACGGCTGCGCTCGGCCTCTCGCCTTGCCTGGTCATCGCTCGCGGCGTTTTCACAGGGCCCGAGAGTGCCGTGCTCGCAATCTGAGGCGGCTACTGAGGAGGAATTTTCATGAGCGTTCCCCATCGTGTTACCCGTACCAACCACTCCGCCCGTACGCTGGCGCGTGGCCTCGGCTGGTTCAGCATCGGGCTGGGTCTGGCCGAAGTGCTGATGCCGGGCAAGCTGGCCCGTTTTCTCGGCGTGCCCGAAAACGAGGGCCTGATTCGCGCCTGCGGTGCGCGGGAAATCGCCACCGGCGTTGGCTTGTTGCTGACCGACGATCCCAAGCCGTGGATCTATGGCCGCATCGGCGGCGATGCGCTGGATCTTGTGGGTCTGGGCTTGAGCATCGAAAACGGTACCGAACAGGTCAACGCGGCCATCGCCGCTGGCGCTGTGGCTGGCATTACCGCGCTGGATATTTCCTGTGCCAAAGCACTGGCAAGCGAAAGTCAGCTGGTCACTGAGTGGGATTACAGCGACCGCAGCGGCTTCCCGCAGGGCACCGATGCCATGCGCGGCCGTGTCGAAGCAGAGTTTGCGGCCGGTCGCGCAGAGCCGAACGGGTATCCGGTGTCGACGTTGTTGCATTAGATCGGGGCTAGGCTGTCGCCAACTGGGCGAGGTCGGGTGTGGGTTGGACGTTTCGCTCATCGCCATTCAAGCGAAACGTTCAGCCGATGCCTCTTCACCTGTCGTGTAGCGATCCGCCTCCAGTCATGCGGTAAGCCATTTTTTGCTAAGGTCTGCTACCCCGCCCTATACCTCCACCCTCTGGCGGTCACCACCCGATGAGAGTCCATGTCCGCCGTCGTTAACGTCGTCCTGCCGGTTTTTGCGCTGATCTTCCTCGGTTTTATATGCCGCCGCACTGGCCGCATGGGGCCGACGGGAGCCTCCGAACTCAATCGTTTCGTGGTCTGGCTGGGGTTGCCGGCGCTGCTGTTCAGCGTGGTCGCCAATTCCACCTGGGAACAGCTCTGGCAGCCGGGCTTTATCACGGCGTTCTCGGTGGGCTGCCTGGGCGTGTTCGGCTTTACGCTCGGTTATCGACTGTTGCAAAAGCAGCCGCTGGCCGATGCCAGTCTCGATGCGCTTGGGGCGTCCTATGCGAACACTGGCTACATCGGCATTCCGCTGTGCATGCTGGTGCTGGGTGACGAGGCGCTGCAGCCGGCCATGGTCGCCTCGATCATTGTGGTATGTGTGCTGTTTGCCATTGCTCTGGCATGCGTGGAGACCGGGTTGCACGCCGGGCAGGGCTTCAGCCGGACGCTGCGCAAGGTCAGCGTTGCACTGCTGCGTAACCCGCTGGTGGTGGCGCCGATGCTGGGTGGGTTATGGGCGGCGAGCGGGTTGGCCCTGCCGGTGCCGGTGGCAACACTGCTGAAGTTGCTGGGTGCGGCGGCGGCGCCCTGTGCGCTGGTTTCGCTGGGATTGTTCCTCGCGCAGCCGCAGCCCGACGGCAAGGTCAGCGGGGTATGGCCGCTGGTCACGCTGAAGCTAGTGGTACAGCCGCTGATCACCTGGTTCCTGGCTTTTCAGGTCTTCGAGCTGCCGACGCTATGGGCCTATTCGGCGCTGTTGCTCAGTGCGTTGCCCACCGGCACCGGGCCTTACATGCTCGCCGAATTCTATGGGCGCGAAGCGTCGCGGGTGTCGCGTGTGGTCCTGCTATCGACGCTCGGCTCGCTGATCACCCTATCGGCCTGCCTGGTGCTGCTGCCGGTGTAGGGTGGAAAACCGCGAAGCGTTTTCCGCGCGGTGTCTGTACAGATGCCGCAGGCCGCTTCAAGCAGCTGGACGGGTCACTTCCAGCACCACCGCAGCGATGCGGTCGCACTCGGTATAGGCGCCGTCGAGCAGCTCCTCACCAAAGACGTCGGGGTCGACTTCGCGGTATCGCCATTCCAGCCCATGGCCTTCGAGGCGTTGCTCGATCTCGCGGCGGAACGGGTCCTGATTGCCCTTCATCGCCACACCGGTATATAGCAGCAAGGTGCCGCATGGCGCGAGGCGCTGCAGCGCACCGTCGAAAATCGCCAGGGACAGCCCGGCACCCAGGGGGCCGCCGCCATGGCGATAGGCGCGCTCGTCCGGATCGACCAGATAAGGCGGGTTGGCCAGGATCAGGTCGAATTCGCCCTCTATGTCATTGAGCAGATCGCTGTGGCGTGCCTTGAGGTTGCCGGCCCCGGCGAGCGCCGCATTGGTGCGGGTCATGCGCAGCGCGGCCGGGTTGATGTCCACCGCCAGGACTTCTGCCTGGGGGCGCGCCAGGGCCGTGAGAATCGCCCCTGCACCCGAGCCGCAACCGATGTCCACCGCGCGCCCGATCTGCCCTTTGTGGTTGTTCAGGTGGGCCAGGATCGCATTGGCGAACCGATAGGTATCGGGACCGAAGAACACCGCGTCCGCTGCGTCGGTGGGGTAGGCCGAATGTACGAACAGCTGGCCGTCGAGGCTCGACATTCGCACGCGGCTGCGCCAGCGGGAATCGCAGGGTGCAAGCACGCCGGCTTGATCCATCAGGCTGAAGATGGCGGGTGGCAGCAGCTCATGCTGGAAGGGTCGGCTCCAGCCAAACACGCCTTCCAGGTCGTTCGCCAACTGATTTTCCACCCGAGCATTGACCCGTTCATGGGTCAGTGGCGTGGGGGTGATGAAGTGGTAACCGCGCTCGCGCAGCGCCTGAGCCAGGTGCAGCAGCGCGCGGTCCTGGGCAGTTTCCGTGGTCATGTGAGGTTCCCTGGCGAATTCGCCTCAGTTGAACAATCCAGTAAAGATGCGGGTGGCCAGCAACCCTGCCGCGCTGTGATGGCGGGTCGGCGCCAGCAGCGGCAACAGGTGACGCATGCGCGCCTCGCGTGTCGGCAGCTGTGTCAGTTGTTGTTCGAGCAGCAAGGTTTCCTGATCGAAGTCGCTGACCGGCGTGTCCTGCTGCACCAGTGCCGGCTTCGCCGGCCGCTCGGCTGTCATTCGCCGGCGGCTGTTGAACGGCACCTGCCGTTGCGCCAACGATGGGTGCGGTTTGCCGCGGGTAGCCGGCTGCTCAGCGAGCCAGTCGCCGGCAATCCAATCGTGGATCAATTGCTGCTCGTGACCACTGAAAACCCCGAACATCGGCCCCTGTTCTCCGGTAATCAGCTGCCAGAAGCGGCTGTTTTGCGGATCTTCGTGGCGCTTGATCCAGCTGCGGCGTTGCAGCGTCTCGATGAATTGCGGGATCAGCTCGGGCTCGGCCAGCCACTGGTTCACGGTACGGCCGTCGAAGCGGCAGTAGTCGGAGTGCACGAACTGCCCAACGCCGGCCTTCTTTTCCAGCACCCGCATCACTTCCTGCTCGGGATCGAAGCCACCGATCACCGAAAGCGTGCTCGCACCGAGATCGTTGAGGCGATAGCCATTGATGACACGGCGATAGAACTCGTCGCCGTCGCCCACCTGGGGCCAGGCGGCGAGCAGGCCCTGAATGGCCTTCTTCGCATGGCCGTTGTCGGCGTTGTCGACCGTCACATGCAGGGTGAAGTAATAGGGGTCGATGCCTAGCTCGGTGAGTTCGTACGAACTGATCAAGAGATGCAGCGGAAGCTGCTCGTAGCCAAGATTGAAGCCGATCACCTCGGGCAGGAACTGCTCGGCGTGCTCGGCCAGTGCCAGCTGGATCGCCCCCTGAACAAAGTTGTCATCGTCCAGGTTCTGCCAGTCGTCGCAGCCCTGGCTGGCGAGCATCTTGCGGTACAGCACCACATGATTCTTTTCCGGCTGGCCTTCGCCCAGCTCTTCCAGATAAGTCTGGATCAGCGAGGTGAAGCGCGCGTCGTCCCAGCGTTGCAGCAGGCCATAGAGCCAGGCACCGTCGACCAGCTTGGTTGGCGCCACGCCGCGCAGAAAGTGCAGGGCATGGGCCTTACTGGTGAAATAGCGGCGTGGCCCGCCGGCGCGACGTTCGTCGAGGTAGGCCTGGTACTGACCGCCGATTTTGGCGGTATGCGCGTCCAGCCAGTCCCCAAGCCCGGCCGGATCTGGCGGCAGGTCGCAGGACAGCGCGGATGCGGCGTCCAGCTGGGCATTAAGGTAGTCAGCGGCGCGGTTACGCACGGCGGTATCATCGGGAGCGTCGAGCAGGGCAAAGTAAAGCGCCCTGGAAGGCGCTGCCACCTCGCATGTCACGGGCGTGGTGTCGACGGGCAGGCTTCGAGTCAGTTGCATAGATTCACACGGCGGCAGTGGGGAAATCCCCAGATGATTTTTTGGCCGTCATCAGCCCGGATTAGTTCAGCGTGTCTGCCGAATGGCCGGTCTTCTCGACAACACTGCATGCAACTTCTGCGATCGCGCGTCTTCCTAACCTATGGGGATGCCGAGCGGTGTCCGAATGTGCAACCAGACGGAGGTCCCATGAATCAATCCGAACGCGGCAAAGAGAACCTGGAAACGATCAACGATCGCAACGATGAGCGTGTCGACCAGGCGAGCAAAACCAGCAATGGCGAAGCCGCCGGAGGCGATCGCGACGACGTTCCAGGCGGTGCCTACAACGTCCCGCCGGGCATGGCTGACGATGTCAGTGAGGAAGAGGCGCTCAAGCGCAACAAGCAGGACCGCCCCGAGCGCTGAGCAACGGCGGAGCGGAGGTTTGGCCCCGCTCCGCTAGCTGAAAAAAAGCTGGATAGGCCCTTAATTTCTGCTGTGTTTCGGTCGCTTGCAGGCAGTAGGTACACCGCATGCCGTCGTGCCGGGGAGCACGCTCTCTGCTGCAGTGCTGCGGAATAAAGGACTGCCAGAGCCTCGCCATGCGCCAACACAGCCGACTCACCTTTCGCCATCTCAGCCGTATTCAAGTCACCAATCGCCTCAGCGGCGACCCCATGGGCTACGTGGCCGACCTGTCGATGGGCGGGCTGCGCCTGGTCGCGAAGCAACCCCTGGGCGTGAACGGCTGCTACGAAATGTGCCTGCATGTGCCCACCGTAGGCGATCGAACCCGTGAAGTGCAGGTCGTGGTGCTGTGCCAGTGGGTACGCAAGGATTCCCGCCGTGACAGTTTCGAAATGGGCTTCTCCCTGGACCGGCCGAGTGATGAATACACCCGGCTGATTGGTGAGCTGATGCCCAGGCGGCGCGACTAGCGATTCACCACCTTTGCCGGCAGCGCGATCACCAGCAGCGAGCCGAGCACCAGACACGCCGCGAAAAACCAGAGTGCCGCACCGCTTTCCCCGGTGAGGTCGAGCGTAACGCCGATCAACGTATTGCTGACCAGTCCGGCGATGTTCGCCAGGGAGCAGGCCAGGGCAAAGCCGGTTGCCGCCGCGGTGCCGGTGAGAAAGGTGGCCGGCAGGCTGAAAAATACCGGAACCGCGCCAATGATCGCCGCTTGGGCGATGGAGAACAGCAGCACCGTTGCCATCACGTTGTCGGTGAAGGCGGTACTGGTGGCCATGGCTGCGGCGCCGATCCAGAACGGCAGGATGATGTGCCAGCGCCGCTCGCGGAAGCGGTCGGAACTGGCGCCGAGCACCAGCATGCCAATCACCGCGGCAATGCTGGGCACTGCAGTCAGCAGGCCGATCTCTGAAACATCACTGACACCGGCATTGCGGATAAAGGTCGGCATCCAGAAGCCCAGTGCATAGGCGCTCAGCAGGATTGCGAAATCGATGCCACCGAGCATCCACACCTTGAGGTTGAAGAAGCCCTGACGAAAAGTTTCGCCGCTGGCCGGGCTCTGCGCCTCGTCGACGGCCAGGTCGCGCAGCACCTGACCCTGCTCGGTGATGTCCAGCCAGCCGGCGCGCTTCGGGCCGTCGGGCAGCAGGCGCAGCGCCAGCAGCCCTAGCAGCACGCTGGGAATGCCCTCGAGCAGGAACAGCCACTGCCAGCCGCGCAGGCCCTGAACCTGATCGAAGGCACCGAGAATCCATCCCGATAAGGGCGCGCCGATCACGCTCGACAACGGCAGGCCGATCATGAACAGCGCGATGATCCGCCCACGGCGGTAGGTCGGAAACCACAGCGTCAGGTAATAGAGCACACCCGGCAGAAAGCCCGCCTCGGCGATGCCCAAGAGAAAACGCACCACATAAAACTGGTTAGGCGTGGTGACCGTCATGGTGCAGGCCGACAGCACGCCCCAGGTGATCATGATCCGCGCGATCCAGACCCGCGCGCCGACGCGCTTGAGGATCAGATTGCTGGGCACTTCGAAGAGGATGTAGCCGACGAAGAACAGGCCCGCCCCGAGGCCGAATGCCGCTTCGCTGAGCTGCAGTTGCTCGGCCATCTGCAACTTGGCGAAGCCGACATTGATGCGGTCCAGGTACGCCGCCAGGTAGCAGAAGCAGAGAAACGGGATCAGCCGCCAGGCAATCTTGCGATAAAGACGCGGGTCGTTCGGCTCGCCGTGGGTAGCATGGGCCTCGGGCGCGGGCGCCTGGTGCATCGGTCGTCTCCGTGTTTGTTGTGCTCAAGCCGGCCTCGCATGTTAGTGGAGGCGGGCAGCCGAGTCAGAACTCTGACCCAAGACACACGGCAGAATGTTCCTCATCGCTTTTTCCGAGTTCTCAGTTGGACCTTGTGCCGCAAAAGGCTAAGCGGCGCGAACTCGAGTCCCTCTGTTCCTGTCGCACCTGTTCGACCGGTGCTCTTCGGCGCCCCTGAAACGTGTCCGGCAACTCGCCACCCAACGGAGACAGGCATGACTTCACAGTGGATCGACATTCCCGCGCAAGACGGCAAGACCTTCAAAGGCTACCTGGCGCTGCCACCGGCCGGTCACGGCCCCGGCATCGTGCTGATTCAGGAAATCTTCGGTGTAAACGAGCACATCCAGTCGGTGGCCGATCAGTACGCCTCCGATGGTTACGTGGTGTTGGCCCCCGACCTGTTCTGGCGTAGCGAGCCGGGCGTCAAGCTCGGTTATGACGGCGACGACTGGGAGCGTGCCTTTGCCCTGATGAAGGCGCTGGACTTCGACCTCGCCATCGATGATCTGCGCCGCAGCGCCGAGCTGCTACGTGAGCGCGACGACTGCAATGGACGTGTAGCCTCACTGGGCTACTGCATGGGCGGCGTGCTGTCTTATCTGCTGGCGGCCAACTCCGGCGTCGATGCTGCGGTCTGCTACTACCCCGGCAGCATCGAGAAGCGCCTGGATCAGGCCGAACGGATTACTTGCCCGACGCTGTTCCACTTCGCCGAAGAAGACGACCACATCGACAGCGACGCCGTCGCCGCCGTACAGGAAAAGATGACGCAGGTCGGGCAGGCCGAGATCGAGACCTATCCAGGCGTCGACCATGGCTTCAACTGCTGGGCGCGGCCAGCCTACAACCAGAACGCCGCCGCCCTGGCCCATGGGCGGAGTATGGTGTTCCTGGCGGAGAATCTTTAAGCAGTCGAAGCGGCTTGTGTCCTCCTTGAAGCCACGAAGGGCCCATGATCGCGAGCAAGCTCGCTCCGACAAAAGCAGCCCACTCCGGGGCGAACTCCGAACCTGTAACAGCCAGCTTGCTGGCGAACCGGGAAATCTCGCGGTCGAAAGACTGCAACGGGGGCGGCTGCGAGATCTTCGACCTAATCTTTCGCGAGCAAGCTCGCTCCGACAAAAGCAGCCGCTCCGAGGCGGACTCCGCACTTTAGGAGCCAGCCTGCTGGCGATCTCCCGGCCTCACGAGTCACGGGGATCGCTGGCAGCCGGCCAGAACCGGGACCGATTAACCCAGCGTCCCGAGAATGTTCACGCCGACCCGATCCGGAATCTCGTTCTGTGACAGCACATGCAGTCCGGGGCTGAATACCCGCGCGTAGCGCGACAGCAGCGGGCGCAGCTGTGGCATCACGGTAAGGATCGGCGGGTGACCATCCTTGCGTAGCTTTTCTTTCACTACCGGCATGCTGTTCTGCAGCTGGTTGAGCAGGCTCGGCTCCACCGGAATGTTGTCCAGGCTCACCTGTCCGGCTTGCTGGGCAATGGCCAGTGCATTGAGCAGCGTGTTTTCCAGTGCGTTTTCGAGCACGAAGACCGCCAGTTCACGTCGATCACCGGCAATCATCGAGACGATGCTGCGGCGCAGGGCATAACGGACATCGGCAGCCAGCAGAACGGGATCCTTTGTGGTTTCGCTGCATTCGAGCAGGGTGCTGGCGATGGTTTCGATATCGCGCAGCGGCACTTCTTCCAACAGCAGCTGACGGTAAACACGCATCTGCTGGGTGTAGCTCAGGGCATTCTTCAGGCTTTCGGCCAGCTTTGGTGCCTGTAGGGTGAGGCGCTGCATCAGGTGCTCGACATCGTCGTGCTTGAACAGGTCTGGCAGGTGCTCGCGCACCACTTTGTTCAGGTGCGTGGCGACCACGCTGGCGCAGTCGATGACCTGGTAGCCGAGGTTCAGCGCGCGCGACTTGTCTGACGGCTGAATCCACACCACCTGCATGCGATACGCAGGGTCGGTACCGAGGATGCCGTCAATCTCGCCGTATAGCTCCGGTGACGGAATGGCCATCAGGCGGTCGGCGTGCAGTTCGGCGCCGTCGATCTTCTCGCCATTGATGTAGATGTCGTATTGCGAAGCCTTGAGCCGCAAGCTGTCGCGGATCTGTACTTCGGGCAGCAGAAAGCCCAAGTGCTCCGACAGTGTCTGGCGAACGCCTCGCACCCGCGCCGGCAGTGGTGCGCCAGAGGCTTCATTGACCAGCCCGACCAGTTTGTAACCCAGCGAAATCGATAAGCGCTCGACCAGTGGAATGTCTTCCCAGGCCAGGGTCTGCGCCTTTTCCTTGTCCATCGCCTGACCGATGGCCTGGATCTCCTTGAGATCAGCACCAGCCGCAGGCGGCTCATGGAGCGACACCCGCCAGGCGATAAAGCCGATCAGCGCGGCGAAGCCGATGAACGCCAGGTGCGGCATGCCAGGCACCATGCCGAGTACGAAGAGGATGCCGGCCACGGTGTACAGCGAAGCCGGGTTGGCCAGCAGCTGGCGCTGGACCTGGCTGGTGATGTCGCTGGACTCGTTGATCCGGGTGACGATGATTGCTGCCGCGGTGGACAGCAGCAGCGCTGGAATCTGGGCAACCAGGCCGTCACCGATGGTCAACAGCGCGTATTGCTTGAAGGCTTCGCCAGCGGCCAGATCATGGACGAATACGCCAATGGCGAAACCGCCGAAGAGGTTGATCAGCAGAATCAGGATGCCGGCGATGGCGTCGCCGCGAACGAACTTCGAGGCGCCGTCCATCGCGCCGTAGAAATCCGCTTCCTTGGCCACTTCCTGACGGCGCGCCTTGGCTTCTTCGTTGGTCACCAGACCCGCGTTGAGGTCGGCGTCGATGGCCATCTGCTTGCCCGGGAGGGCGTCCAGGGTGAAGCGCGCGGTCACTTCCGAGATCCGCTCGCCGCCCTTGGTGATGACGATGAAGTTGATGATCATCAGGATGATGAACACCACCAGGCCGACGATGAAGTTGCCGCCGATGACCACCTCACCAAAGGCTTCAATCACCTTGCCCGCTGCGCCCGTGCCGGTATGACCTTCGAGCAGCACCACCCGTGTGGAGGCGACGTTGAGCGTCAGGCGCATCAGCGTGGTGATCAGAATCACCGTCGGGAACAGCGAGAAATCCAGCGGACTTTTCGATGACACGCTGACCAGCAGCACTAAGATCGACATGGCGATGTTGAAGGTGAACAGCACGTCCAGCAGCTGCGGCGGCAGCGGCAGGATGATCATCGCCAGAATCGACAGGATGATCAGCGGGATCCCAATCCGACCGCTGCTGAAGGTCGGGGTCAGTTTCTGAATCAGGCTCATGATCGTGCTCGGTTGAACAGTTCTTCGGGAATATGAATGTCGCTGGCCAGCCTGGGCTTGGCCCGGCGACCCTGTTTCCAGGCTTTGAGCTGGAGGATATAAGTCAGTACGTGGGCAACCGCGGTATAGAGCGGCGCCGGAATCTGCTGGTTGACCTGGGTGCTGAAGTAGATCGCCCGCGCCAGCGGTGGCAGCTCGACCACTTCCAGGTTGTTGGCCTGGGCCAGCTTGCGGATGTACAGCGCCGTTTCATCGACACCACGGGCGATGACGAAAGGTGTTTCGGCCTTCTTCGGGTCGTACTTGAGCGCCACGGCGTAATGCGTCGGGTTGACGATCACCACGTCGGCATCCTTGATCACGCGGCTGATCTGCCGCTGGGCCAGCTGGCGCTGCAGCTGCTTGATCCGCGCCTTCACTTCGGGGCGGCCTTCCTGGTTCTTGTGCTCTTCCTTGCGCTCCTGCTTGGTCATGCGCATCTTTTTCAGGAAGAAGAAGCGCTGCAGCGGGATATCGATCAGCGAGAACAGCAGGAAAACCATCAGCAACGCGATCGCCAGGTCGAACGTCAGCGAAAAGGCACTGCCGATGGCGTTGCTGATGTCGCTGCGTTGCAGGGCGATCAGCTTGGGCGCGGCGTAATAGAGCTGGCCGACGGCGACGCTGAGCAGGGCGGTGATCTTCAGCAGTGACTTGAGCAGCTCGGTCCAATTCTGCGCGCCGACCATCCGTCCCAAACCGGTAATCGGGTTGAGCTTGCTGAACTTGGGTGCGAAGTTCTTCGAAGCGAACACCCAGCCGCCCGGCACCAGGGCGAAGGCGATGACCAGAATCGGCGTGATCAGCAATGGCAGCAGCACGCTGATGAACACCAGCAGGTTATGGGTGAGGATCAGCTGCAGATCATCGACGGTGATTTCGCTCTTGTAAAAGTCGATGTACGAGTAACTGAACGCCTGCTGCAGGCCGTCGAAAAAAAAGCCCAAGCTGAATTTGAGTACCAGTAGCGTGGCCAGCAGCGAGACGGTGGTGGCGACGTCCTTGGAGCGGGTGACCTGGCCATCGTCGCGACTCTTCTTGAGTTTCTGCTCGGAGGCCTCTTCGGTTTTTTCCTGGCTGCTGTTCTGCTCAGACATCGCGGCCGCTCCGCAGAATCTCGCCGATATTGCCCAGCAGTTCGCGGGTCAGGTGCAGGTAGGCTTCCGAGAGGTTGGGCAGGGTCAGGTAGATCAGCGTCAGCCCGGCGATGATCGCCATGGGGAAACCCAGGGAGAACAGGTTCATCGCTGGCGAGATGCGGTTGAGCAGACCGAAGCAGAACTGCACCAGCGTCATGCAGAAGACGATGGGTAGCGCGATCAGCAGGGCGGCGGAAATGACCCAGCTCAGCGACATCGCGATGGTCTGCAGACCGTCGAAATGGATGCCGCTGCCGATCGGCCAGAAGATGAAGCTCTGATAGATGATGGTGACGATTACCAGGTGGCCGTCAGTGGCGAAGAACAGCAGCGCCAGCAGGATGAAGTACAGCTGGTAGACGATCGAGGCCGAGGACACCCCGTTCATGGGGTCGTTGAACACCGCCATGGACAGGCCGAGCTGGGTGGAGACGATGTCCCCGATCAGGGTGAACACCGTGAATACCAGCATCAGCGCCACGCCCAGCAGCAGCCCCATGGCGATCTGCTCCAGTGCCGTGAGGATGCCCTTCATCGACAGCGGGTCGATGGGCGCGGTCGGCGGCAGGGCGGCGGTGAGCACGACCGTCAGGGCCATGGCCAGCAGTACGCGCGCGCGGATGCTCAGCGACTTGTGGCTGAACATCGGCGCCAGGCTGAACACGGCCATGATCCGGCAGAATGGCCACCAGTAGCCCAGCAACGACTGCAGGTACTGACTGGCCTGCATGATGGGTTCGTTGCCCACGGCTAACCGACCAGCCGCCCGGCTTGGGTGAATGTTTCGATGAACAGATCGCTGAAGGTGCGCAGAATCCAGTGCCCGGCGAACACCAGCATGCCGAGGGTGATCAGCAGGCGGGGGAGGAAGCTCAGCATCTGTTCGTTGATCTGGGTGGCTGCCTGGAAAATGCTGATCAGCAGGCCGCCGAGCAGGCTCGGCACCACCAGCACGCAGACCACCAGCACGATGACGTGGATGGCGTTGGAGACGATGTTGACGGCGGTGTCGGGGGTCAGCATGGGAGCACCTGGGAGGTGAGGGCTGGTTTGCAGCTCAGAGCTGCAGTGCTGCATCTTTGTAGGAGCGAGCTTGCTCGCGAAGCTTTTTGGCTTTGGCTTTGGCTTTGGCTTTGGCTTTGGCTTTGGCTTTGGCTTCGAGCGATACCTATTGCCGATGTGGGCTGAGGCAGTGGTTTCGCCCTGCTGGGCGAGTCCCTTTTGGCAGTCGCCCCAAAAGGAACCAAAAGGTCTTGCCCCTGCATCCGGGTCTCGCTGCGCTCGACTTCCCTCATTCCATCGCTGCTCCGAGGGTCGCCGCGCAAGGGCCATCCATGGCCCTTCACGGCTCTCGCGGCATCCATGCCGCTCGCCCCTCTACGCAGCGATTCCATTCGGCCTCCTGAAAGGGGCGATCCGGTGGTGTCTGATGGGCCGTGCAGCGAAGCGGTTGTGCGAGTTTCGGGCGATCGTAGGGTGGGTAACGCGAAGCTTACCCACAGAGTTTCTTGCACAAGGTTCGAGACCAATCGCCGCGTCGATTGCGGTGGAAAATGCTCCGCAGTTTTCCACCCTACGAAGCCCGCCGAAGATTGAAGCGCTTTGTTGCTGTTGCCATTCAAGAACTTCCAGACGGCTCGGTCCCGAGTCCCCTTCAGGAGGCCGAGCGTAGGCGTTGCGTAGGGGGTCGCGAGGCATGGATGCCGAGCGAGGAGCGATGGGCCAGGGATGGCCCTTCGCGACGACCCCCGGAGCAGCGCCGGAGCGAGGGAAGTTTTGCGCAGCAAAACCCGGATGTAGGGGTGGCCTTCTTTTTGGTTACTTTTTCTTGGCCACACAAGAAAAAGTGACGCGCCGTGCAAGGCGCAACCTGCAGTCCGAGCCGAGGAAAGCGCGGCGTTATACAGAGAGGTACGAGCCGCCAGCTTTTGATAGCAAGCAAAGACTAGGCGTCCCCCTACTCTCCTACGAAAAGCGACAGACCGTTCAACGGTTATGGAATAAGGAGAGCGACGACAGTTCACTACGCCCCCTAAAACGGCTGAATACTGGTGGTCAGGGTCCCCATCAACAACGCCCACCCATCGACCAACACAAACACCATCAGCTTGAACGGCAGCGAAATCATCATCGGCGAGAGCATCATCATGCCCATCGCCATCAGCACGCTGGCGACCACCAGGTCGATCACCAAAAACGGCACGAAGATCATGAAGCCCAGCTGAAACGCCGTTTTCAGCTCGCTCAGCACGAACGCCGGCAGCAGCAGGGAAAAGTCCAGGTCGTCGAGGTTCTCCGGCACTTCCTCGCCGGCCAGGGCAACCATGGTCTCCAGCGAGGTCTTGTTGGTCTGCGCTAGCATGAAACCAGAAAGGCTGGCTTTGGAAACGTCCAGCGCCTTCTCCAGGCTGATCTCGTCGTTCTGGAAGGGCTCGAAGGCGGCGCTATGAATCTCCTGCCAGACCGGTCGCATCACCAGCAGGGTGACGATCAGCGCGATGCCGATCAGCACCTGATTTGGCGGGCTCTGTTGCAGGCCGATGGCTTGGCGCAGGATGGCCAGTACGATGATGAAGCGAGTGAAGCAGGTCATCATCATCAGCATCGCCGGCAGGAAGCCCAGCAGCGTCATGATGATCAGGATCTGCAGCTTGATGCTGAATTCCTGGCCGTTCTCCGTATCGTTCAGGTTGAACAGAGTGATTTCGCCGCCGGCAGCCTGTGCCGCCAGCGGGAACAGGCCGATCAGCAACAGGCACAGCAGCGACAGCCCGCGACGCAGGTTCATTGCGTCAGCGCATCCAGACCGACGCCAGACAGTTCGACGATGCGCAAGCCGTAGCTGCCATTCATCACCACCACCTCGGCCTTGGCGAACAGGGTGCCGTTGACCTTCACGTCCAGCGGCTCGCCGGCCACCTTGTCGAGGACGATGACGCTGCTGGTGTCGCATTCCATCAGCTCTTTCAGTGAAATTTCAGCCGACGCCACTTCCAGCGTGACGTTCACCGGAATCTTGCCGAAGAAGCTCAGGTCCTGTCGCGGTGCCTGGGGCTGTGGGGCTGGTGCAGCGGCCGGCTCATCGGTGCCGTCGAGGCTCAGGTCGCCCTCGTTGATGAGGTTTTCGAATTCGTTGTCGGACAGTTGACCGGTCATTGGGATTTCACGCTTTCAAGTGAAGTGAGGAACAAGGCGCCGTCTTCTTCGAAGACAGTCCCCCGGAAGAGCTTCTGCTGGTTGATGCGCACCTCGTAACGATCCAGCGGGCGCACCATGAGAATGTCGTTGAGCTGCAGGGCAAGCACTTGCGACAGTGGCATCTGTACCGAGGCGACCACGCAATCCAGCCGTACCGGCAGGTGTTTGATGTGATCAACCGGGTTGCCTGTCAGCCGAGCAGGTAACGGGCCGGCCAGGCGACTGGTCAGTTCATCGACCAGATCGGTGTCCAGATGAATGAAGATCGATGAACGGCTATTGGTCAGGTGGCTGATGTATTCGAACTCAGCAATATATTCCCAAGTTGTTTCTTCGTAATCGTTTTCATAGCGCTCAAGTTCGCCAAACGTATCGCCGGATAATATTGAACGCGCAAAGATATAAGTCAGATCAAGGCCCAGTCGATCACGCATCCGTTGTTCGGAGGTGCTGATCGGTGGTGCTTCCTGACTGGGCACTATGGTTCCGCCGTAATAGCACTCGAGTGCTTCGGTAAGCAGTGCCCGATCAATTGAGAAGCCAACTTTTCCCATCGGAGAGCGATAAATGCACTCCGGCGCTTTGTTCGCCGGCTCTTGCACATCCACCTTGCTCAGCTCAAGGCTGATCCGGTAATTGCGCAAGAAGTAATCGCCCATCAAGCGTGGGTTCTTGTTGGTGGTTTCCTTGATGAACTGAGGAATCTTGTGGTGATGCCGGCCAAGCTTCTGCGGTTTCAAAACAGTCAGGCTTTGGGCGGGCACGCCATGGTGGACTTTTGAATTGCCAGACATGTTGTGAACGGTATTTCCTGGTTCTTGCACGGCGAGCACGGGCCTGTCGCGCGGGAATAAGCAGAAGAGTGTTTGGCCAGGGCGGGTGTGCGAGGCCTGAGGTCACGGGCACGGCTCTAGCGTGCCGCCAGTCTAGGCTTGGGCGCGAGGAAGGATTAAATCAATAGGTATCAATTGATCTTTTTTGAGATCAGCTATGAGCAATTGATTTAATTTTAGCGGAACTGATTGGGCGGTTCCGGGCGGGCTTGTTAGCGTGCGCGCAATTGTTTCGAGGACAGTCGGTGTCGGATCCATCTCGTACGGCGAGTTGGACAGACAGGGCGACAGAAGTTCCAAAAGGCTTAAATAATTTTTTCAGCGAATCCGGCGTTGTGTTCAAGCAAAAGCCTGACGGCGCCAAGGTGGTCACATTGAACAGTGTCAGTCATGCAATGAACTACTCCCGCGAAGAGCTATTCGCTCCAGCGCCGGCGCGCAAGAAAATCCTTATTGTCGGTAACCCCGCCCAAGCGGGTTGCGAGTTCCTTGAAGCAGGTTTGCGAAAGGAAGGTTGCGCGGTCTTTCTACATGCCGATCTAAATGATCTTGATAGTGCAGCCTTGAAAGGAGCGTCGCTGGTTTTCGTTGTGATCAGCGGTATTCAGCAGCCGGCCTTATATACGCAGATCGATTCACTTATTCGCCGTGGGCGCTCGGTCAGTGTTATTCCGGTCGTGCAGTATGCCGATCAGGAAAAGGCGGCCGCTTTACTTGAGCTGGGTTGTGTCGACTACTTGTTGTCGCCGTTCAGCGAAAGTCAATTAAGCGCGTTGTTGCGCCGCCAGGAATTCGCTGACGCCGCGCAGGAAAGTTTCGTCTCCTGCTCCCAGGCTGGCCGCCGCCTACTGGCCATGGCGCAGCGTGTATCGCTGACCCGGGCACCGATCCTGATCACCGGTGAAACCGGCACCGGCAAGGAGCTGATGGCGCGTTACATCCATCGTTTCTCGGCCAGCGCCGATGCGCCTTTCATCGCGGTGAACTGCGCCGCTATCCCTGAACAGATGCTCGAATCGATTCTATTCGGCCATGAAAAGGGCGCCTTTACCGGCGCAGTGACGGCCCAGCCAGGCAAATTCGAACTGGCCAACGGCGGCACGCTGCTGCTCGATGAAATCGGTGAATTGCCCCTGGGACTGCAAGCGAAGCTGCTTCGCGTCCTGCAGGAGCAGCGCGTGGAGCGCCTCGGCGGCCGCAAGGAAATCGAGCTCAACGTGCGCATCATCGCCGCGACCAACCGCGATCTGCAGGCGGAAGTGGCGCAAGGGCGTTTCCGTGCCGACCTGATGTTCCGTCTCGACGTGCTGCCGCTGCACATCAGCCCGCTGCGTGAGCGCAAGGAAGACGTGCTGCCGCTGGCTCGTCGCTTCGTGGCCAAGTACGCGCCGCAGGAAGCCGACGAAGAATTGTTCACCAGCGATGCTTGCCGCGCGCTGCTGCAGCACGACTGGCCGGGCAACGCCCGCGAGCTGGAAAACACCGTGCAACGCGCTCTGGTGTTGCGTAATGGCCTGTTCATCCAGCCGCAGGATCTCGGGCTGGCCGCACCGCCTCAAGCCGAAGTGCGCAGCGAGCGGCTGCCGCTGCCCGCGGTCGAATCCGGCAAAGCCGCCCTGCGCGCTAGCGGCAAGTGGGCCGAGTACCAGCACGTGATCGACACCATCCGCAAGTTCGATGGGCACAAGACCAAGGCGGCGGCCAGCCTCGGCATGACGTCGCGCGCCTTGCGCTACCGCCTCAATGCCATGCGCGAGCAGGGCATCGAGCTGAATTTCTGAGTTTTACAAGGGAGAGCCAGCGATGAGTTCAATCACTCAGGTGCAGCAGGATCTGCTGGGCCGGATGCAGCAGCTTCAGGATGTCGCCAGTGGCACGACCATCAAACCGGCAGACCAGGCGGCGCCCGATGCGGGCGGGATGTTCATGGCGGCGATGCGTTCGGTCGATGCGCAGCAACATCAGGCTGGCGCTGCCATGGCCGCGGTGGACAGCGGCAAGAGCGACGATCTGGTGGGCGCCATGATCGACAGCCAGAAGGCCAGCGTGTCGTTTTCCGCGTTGCTGCAGGTGCGCAACAAACTGACCACGGCGTTTGACGACGTCATGAGAACGCCGCTTTGACCCGGCGTGAGAGCTAAGACGTGCTGCAGAAAATCAAAAGCAAACTGCCCGCCGGCGGCCTACAACTCGACCCGCGGGTAACGCTCGCCGGCATGGCAGTAATTGCCGCCGCGCTGGCAGTCGCCGTGGCCTTCTACCTGTGGCGCGATAACGGTTCGTTCCGTCCGCTGCATGGCGCCGGTGAGGCCTTTCCGGTCGCCGAGGTGATGCAGGTCCTCGATGCCGAGGCTGTGCAATACCGCATCCATCCGCAGAGTGGCCAGATTCTGGTGCGCGAGGACCAGCTGTCCCAGGCGCGCATGCTGCTTGCCGCCAAGGGCGTGAAAGTTGCCCTGCCGGCCGGCTACGAGCTGTTCGACAAGGAAGAGCCGTTGGGCACCAGCCAATTCGTCCAGGACGTGCGGCTCAAGCGCAGCCTCGAAGGCGAGCTGGCGCGCACCGTGATGTCGCTCAAAGGCATTCAGCATGCCCGTGTGCACCTGGCGCAGGAGGAGAACAGCTCCTTCGTGGTCAGCAAGCGTGCGCCGAGCACGGCCTCGGTGATGCTGCAGCTGGAGCCCGGCTACAAGCTGGGCGCCGATCAGGTCAGTGCGATCATCAATCTGGTGGCTGGCAGCGTGCCCAACCTCAAGCCCGAAGATGTTGGCGTGGTCGATCAATACGGCGCCCTGCTATCGCGCGGCTTGAATGTCGGCGGTGGCCCGGCGCAGAACTGGGGCGCCGTGGAGGACTATCAGCAGAAGGCGGTGGCCAATATCGAAGAAGTGCTGGCGCCGGTACTGGGCAGCGGCAATTACCGCATCAGCGTCGCGGCCGATATCGATTTCAGCCAGAAGGAAGAGACGCTGCAGTCCTATGGCGAAACCCCGCGTCTGCGTCGCGAAGTTCTGAGCAACGAAAGCGCGCTCGATCAGCTGGCGCTCGGTGTGCCCGGCTCGCTGGCCAACCGGCCTGTCGCGCCGCCGAAGGAAGGCGAGGAGCCCAAGCCGGTCAAGGGCGAAACCAAGGGTGCGACCTCCCTGCGCGAGGAATCCACCCGTCAACTGGACTACGACCAGAGCGTGATCCATGTGAAGCATGCCGGTTTCACCCTGCGCCAGCAGAGCGTCGCGGTGGTGCTCAACGCCGCCGCCGCGCCAGAAGGTGGCTGGAGCGACGAGGCCCGCGCCGAACTCGAGACGATGGTGCGCAGCGCGGTTGGCTTCAAGCAGGCGCGTGGCGACCTGCTGACCTTGAGCGTGCTGCCCTTCGCCAGTGTGGAAACCACGCTTGATGAGGTGCCCTGGTGGGAAAACAGCCAGGTGCATGCTTTGGCCAAGCTGGGCGTTGCCGGCCTGATCGCGCTGCTGCTGTTGCTGATTGTGGTGCGCCCTGCCGTGCGCAGCCTGACCCAGCGCAACGCGCCAGTTGAGACCGATCCGGTGGCCCTGGAAGGCACCCTGACGGGGATGCAGGGTCCGCTGCCGATCGAGGCGGAAACGCGCGCAGCACTGGCCAGCCCGCGACCCAGTGGCGACGGCATACACGTATTCGGCGAACTCAATCCGCTTTCGGAAATTCGCCTGCCAGCGCCCGGTTCGGGGCTGGAGCTACAGATCGAGCATCTGCAGATGCTTGCCAAGAACGACCCGGAGCGCGTTTCGGAAGTCATCAAGCATTGGATAGGCCGCAATGAAAGAGAACTCAACCCAGCCAGCTGAGTCGGCGACCGGCTCGAGCAAGGAAATCAAGGCGCGCCCGGTGCAGTTGCGCTCGGTGAGTTCGCTGGACCAGGCGGCCATCCTCATGCTGAGCATGGGCGACGACATTTCGGCCGGCATCCTGCGCAACTTCTCCCGCGAGGAAATCATCAGCATCAGCCAGGCGATGGCGCGTCTGTCCAACGTCAAGCAACCGATGGTCTCCGATGTGATCAGCCGCTTCTTCGATGACTACAAGGAGCAGAGCAGCATCAAGGGTGCATCGCGCACCTACCTGTCCGGCATGCTCGGCAAGGCGTTGGGTGGCGACATCACCCGTTCGCTGCTGGACTCCATCTACGGCGAAGAAATTCGCGCCAAGATGGCGAAGATGGAGTGGCTGGACCCCAAGCAGTTCGCCGCGCTGATCGCCAAGGAGCACGCGCAGATGCAGGCGGTGTTCCTCGCTTTCCTGCCGCCTGGCATGGCCACTGACGTGCTCGAGTGCATGCCGGCCGAGCGTCAGGACGAGCTGTTGTACCGCATCGCCAACCTGAGCGAGGTCAACAGCGACGTGATCGCCGAGCTGGAGCAGCTCATCGATCGCAGCCTGCAAGTGCTCACGAACCAGGGTTCACAGGTGCGGGGCGTGAAGCAGGCCGCAGACATCATGAACCGCTTCAAGGGCAACCGAGACCAGATGTTCGAACTGCTGCGCGCGCACAACGAAGAACTGGTCGGCAAGATCGAAGATGAAATGTACGACTTCTTCATTCTGTCCCGGCAGAACCAGGATGTGCTGCAAACGTTGCTTGAAGTGATCCCGCTGGAAGAGTGGGTGGTTGCGCTCAAGGGCGCCGAGCCGGCGCTGGTGAATGCCATCCAGGGTGCGCTGCCCAAGCGCCAGGCGCAGCAGATGGAGTCGATCAACCGTCGCCAGGGCCCAGTGCCGCTGTCGCGGGTGGAGCAGGTGCGCAAGGACATCATGGCCGTGGTCCGGGACATGTCCAACGAAGGCGACCTGCAGGTTCAGCTGTTCCGCGAACAGACCGTCGAGTAAAGCGCCGATGAGCATCAAGATCATCAAGGGTGAAGGTCGCTCCTGGCGGCCGTTCCGCTTCCCGCCTCGCGTGCGCACCGCCTCTGAACTGGCCGACAGCGTGGCCGGTGACCCGGCGGCGCTGCAGCGCGCCGTTGCCGATGGCTTTCAGGAAGGCATCGACAAGGGCTACGAGCAGGGCCTGGAGCAGGGCCGTGAAGCCGGACATCGCGAAGGTTTCGAGCGCGGTGTCGAGGACGGCAAGGCGATCGGTCGTGAAGAAGGCCGTGTCATGGGACGTCGCGCATTCGACGAAGCGGCCCGGCCGCTGGATGAACTGGTCGAGCGTTTCGAGCACTTCCGGCAGGAATTCGAACAGGCGCGTCGCGAGCAACTGCTGGAGCTGGTGCAGAAGGTTTCCAAGCAGGTGATCCGCTGTGAACTGACCCTGCATCCGACGCAGTTGCTGACCCTGGCTGAGGAAGCTTTGGCGGCCATGCCGGGTGATCAGGAAGACGTGCGCATCTTGCTCAACCCCGAGGAATGCACCCGGATCAAGGAGTTGGCACCCGAGCGTGCGGCGGCCTGGCGTCTGATCCCGGATGAAAAGCTGGCGCTCGGCGAGTGCCGTGTGATCACGGCGCAGGCCGAAGCCGATATCGGCTGCCAGCAGCGCCTTGATTCATGCATGGATACGCTGGGCGAGCACATCAGGGCGGAAGCCTGAGATGTCCCTGCGCGAGAGCTTCCGGCTCGACGAGGCGTTGCGCTCGCTGGACACGGTGCAGCTGGCGAAGGTCAGCGGCCGGCTGGTGCGCGTCTCCGGCATGCTCTTGGAAAGCCTCGGCTGCCAGCGCATGACCGGCCAGCGCTGCTTCGTCGAACAGGGCGACGGCAGCATGCTCGAAGCGCAGGTGGTGGGCTTCAACCGCGACATCACCTACCTGATGCCCTTCAAGAAACCGGTGGGGCTGACCTCCGGATCGCGCGTATTCCCGGCGCCGGATGATGCCAAGCTGCATATCGACGAATCCTGGCTGGGGCGTGTGGTTAACGGCCTCGGTGAGCCGCTGGACGAAATGGGCAAGCTCAGCGGGCGCGATCCTCTGCCCACCGAGCTGCCTTCGGTCAATCCGCTCAAGCGCAAGCCGGTCAGTGAACCGCTGGACGTCGGCGTGCGGGCGATCAATTCCATGCTCACCCTCGGCAAGGGCCAGCGCGTCGGCCTGTTCGCCGGTTCCGGTGTGGGCAAAAGCGTGCTGCTGGGCATGATCACGCGACAGACCAAGGCCGACGTCGTGGTGGTCGGGCTGATCGGTGAGCGCGGGCGCGAGGTGCAGGAGTTCCTGCTGCATTCGCTGGGCGAAGAGGGCCTGAAGAAGGCCGTCGTGGTGGTGGCGCCGGCCAACGAATCGCCGCTGATGCGTCTCAAGGCCACCGAGCTTTGCCACAGCATCGCCGCTTATTTCCGCGACCAGGGCAACGATGTGTTGTTGCTGGTCGATTCGCTGACCCGCTACGCCATGGCCCAGCGAGAAATTGCCCTGGCCCTCGGCGAGCCGCCAGCGACCAAGGGCTATCCGCCGTCTGTGTTCGGCATGCTGCCGGAGTTGGTCGAAAGCGCCGGCAATGGCGCCAACGACAACGGCAGCCTCAGTGCGCTGTACACCGTTCTCGCCGAGGGCGACGACCAGCAGGACCCGATTGTCGATTGCGCACGTGCGATTCTCGACGGCCACATCGTGTTATCGCGCAGACTGGCGGACGCAGGGCATTACCCGGCCATCGACATCTGCGCGTCGGTCAGCCGCTGCATGAGCCAGGTCGGCCAACCGCCGCACCTGGGCGCGGCGCGGCAGCTCAAGGAGTTCTACAGCACTTACGAGAAGATCAAGGAGCTGATCCCGCTGGGTGGCTACAGCCCCGGCGCAGACATCAAGACCGACCGCGCCGTGCAGCTCGCACCCACCATCGAACGCTTCCTGCGTCAGGAAGTGGGCGAGGCGGCGGAGCTGGAAACCAGTCTCACCATCCTGCAAAGCATCATCAGGAAGCCATGAAGCAGCAGATCGAAACGCTCACGCGCCTGGCCAGCCTGCGCGGCAACCGGGTCAAGCAGATGCTCGGGCAGGTTCAGTACCAGCAGAACCTCTGCCAGCGCTATCGCAACAACATCACCGGTCTCAGTCGTCTGTGCGGTTTCTCCGTGCCGATGAGCACGCCGCTGCAACGCGACAATCAGCAGCGCTACAAGGCCACGCTGTACAAGATGGTCGAGCTGCAGCGGCGCGAACTGGCCGTCGCCGAGCAGGCCCTGGTGCGTATTCAGCAGGAGCTGCTGCAGGCCATGCGCAGCGAGAAGGTGGTTGAGCATGTGATCGACGCCAAGATGCAGCAGTGGCAGCAGCTGCTCATGGCGCAGGAACAGAAAATTCAAGACGGTCTGGCCGCGCAGACCTGGTGGCGCAATCAGATCGCCTGAGTAGGAGTGCCTGAACACGGCGCTTGGAAACGGTGTCAGGCGGCCCGCCTGTCAGCCCCAGCAAAAAAAACATTTAAGGTTTGCGCCTTAGCGGTCGCTTGTTGGCAGTAACCACTGAGTTGGAACGAGATCATGGAAATCAGCCGGCAGTTCAAGCCCGCCATTGCAATGCCCACCGAGACCGCTTCGGCGCGTCCGGCCAGTGCGCGCCCCACGGCCCAGCCTGCTGCGCGTCCGGCCACAAGCCTGCCGCTGGAGCAGATGCACGACGCCCTGCGCGCCATGCCCGAAGTCGATCTGGACCGGGTGGCGGCCATCAAGCAAGCGCTGCAGCGCGGCGAGATCTCTACCGACGTGGGTGATCTCGCCAGCAGCATGCTCAGCTACCACCGCGGAAACGATGCGTGAGCCAGCGCGATAAGCTGCTGGCAGTCGTCGATGACGATCTCCAGCAGGATTGCGGCGATTACCTCGCCTTGCGCGAGCTGATGCAGGCGCTCTACGGACGTCTGCTCGAGCGCGACGTGCCGGAGATCGACCGCATCAACCTGCAGATCACCGTGCGCGTCGAAGCCATCGCCGCGCGCGCCCAGCGACGCAGCAAGGTGCTCGCGGCTTTCGGTCTGGAAACCTCGGGTGTTGGCATGCGCCGCCTGCTGTCCAGCTGCACGGGTGAGCGCGGTGACTCCCTTCAGCAGCATTGGCGGCAAGTCGGTGATCTCGCTGTGCAGTGTCAGCAATTCAACGAGCACAACGGCAAGCTGCTCGCCATGCATCACGACATTCTTCAGCAGCTGCTCGCCGGTGGGCAGGATGCGCGGCTGTATTCGCCGCAGGCCTATTGAGGCGCAAAGACATTCGTCCGCGCTTCTGCGGATGCTCAGCTCCCGTTAGCGGCTTCAGCCACAGCTCCCTTCAGCCGTACGCCCGCAGCGATCCACACCACGACAGCTTGTAAGAGGCGCCTTGCCGCAACAGGCCTATCGACGCCATCAAGGAATTAATCCTTTTCGGTTTGGCCTTTAACTGCCTCACTGCTGACGTCGCCTTTACAGACAGATGCTCCGCCCGCGTCGAGGCGGAAACGGCACTTCCCCGTTTCCTGGTCCTGTCACGTTGCGGAAGCCTTTTTTCTGCATGCCGTTTGCTGGAAGGCCCATATCGCGGGCGTTTCAGACCTGGCATGCAATCTGCTCTAGAGACAACAAGAGGGGATGGTGATGGCTATAAATTCCGATTACGTACAGCAGATGTCGACGCAGTTGGCGACTTACGAAGTTCAGTCGTCGCTGGATCGGCTTAACCGCAACGAGTCCCGCTACAAGGCCCAGCGTGAAGCGCTGAATTCGCTGCGCACGTCGATGACGACCTTCAAGTCCGCCATCACCAAGCTCAACAGCAGCACATCGAGCATGTTGACCAACAGTGCGACCTTCAGCCAGGAGGGTTATGCCACCGCGACCGTGGGCACTACGGCAACGGCCGGTACCTATGACTTTTTCGTCGAGCGCCTGGCCAGCAAGCAGCAGGTCGCGGTACAGGGCTTGGTCGATGGCAGCCTGAGCGGCACCCTGACGCTGAATGCCCAATCGTTCGACCTCAGCCAGTACGCCACGCTTGGCGATGCCGCCACGGCGATCAACGACGCCGGTCTCGGTGTGCAAGCGACCCTGGTGCGCAGCAACGGCGCGGTCAGTCTGGTCGTCAGCAGTGAGCAAACCGGCGCTGCCAATGCATTCAGCCTCACGATGACAGGCAACGCTGCCGCGACCACGACCGCGCTATCGACTGCCCAGGACGCGATGGTTCGTATGGGTGGCAGCTATGGCGCGGGCGGCATCGAGCTGACCAGCGCCAGCAACACCTTTACCGACGTCATCGACGGCGTAAGCCTGACCGTGAGCAAGACGCATGCGGCGACTGACACCCCGCTGACCGTCACGGTGGGCCAGGACAAAGCCGGCACACAGGCCAAGGCGCAGACATTCATCGACGCCTTCAACGCCCTGATGACCAGTTTCGATTCGCTGACCGCCAGCGGCAGCGATAGCGCCAAACGCGGCGCACTGGCCGGCGATTCCAGCGTGCGTTCGATCGAAAGCCGCCTCAACAGCCTGTTGCGTGCCGACTTCGGCGGCAAGAGCCTGATCGAATTCGGCATCAGCGCCGACCGTAACGGCAAGCTGACGATCGATGCCAAGCGTTTCGAGGCCGCCGTCGCCAACGATCCTGCGGGCTTCGAGGAGCTGTTCACCGGCACCGACAAGCTGCTGGAGAGCATGGACAAGGCTGTCGCCAGCTACACCAGCAGCACCAACGGCCTGCTGAAGAACCGCATGGACACGCTGGACATGAGCCTGCGCCGCATCGACGAGCAGTTCGAGACGCTCCAGCAGCAGTACGACACCCATTACAGCCGCTACCTGCGGCAGTTCACCAGCATGATGCAGACCATGCAGAGCATGGAGCAGACCAGCGGAATGTTCTCGATGCCCACCACATCGCAAGCTAACGGATTGTTCTCATGAACAGCTATCACCCCAACGACAGTTATGACAGCTACCGCTCGGTAGACCTCGAGGCACGGGCTGCCTCGGCTTCGCCCTACGAACTGGTGCTGGTGCTGATGGACGGCCTGCTGGACGAGCTGGCCCGCGCCCGCGGCCACATCGAGCACAAACGGTACCAGCAGAAGGGCGTATCGCTGGAAAAGTGCATGAACATCCTCAACGGCCTCAACGGTGCGCTTGATGAAGAGGGCGGCGGCGAGGTGGTTCAAGGGCTGGCACGGCTGTACGAGTACTGCATCTACCGGCTCTCGGACGTCAGCGTGTCGCTGTCGCTGGAAGGGCTGGACGAAGTGATCAACCTGCTCGGCATTCTCCGCGAGGGCTGGGAGGGCGTCAGTGCCGCCCGTAAGTGACAGCGAGCGCCTGATGGCGCTGCACGGCGAATTGCAGGCGGCGTTGCAGAGCAATGACTGGACCGCCGTGGCCACGGTTGATGCGGCGATTCGTCAGTGTCTCGAAACACTGGCCGGTCGGCTTGAACTGGACGAGCCGACGCACGCGGCCAAGAGCCGCCTCAAGCAGCTCCACGGGGAAGGCCTGCAAGCCTGCGCCGAAGAGTGCGAGCGTCTGCGCCTGCTGCTGTTGAACCACCTCGAGCACGCCGAAGGGCGTGCCGCCTACCAGCGCATTGATATGTTCCAAGCCGGAGACAGGGGATGATGATCCAGTCGATATCAGCAACGCGTACGGCAGCCAGTGGCGAATCCGCGGTGCCGGTTGCTGCGCGTGCGAGCCACGGCGGGCAGGCCACTGTTGGTCAAGCCATGGCTGGCAATGCCATGCGCGGTTTCGGCGAGCGCATGCTGCTGGCGTCGAGCGCGGGTGACGATCTGTCTTCCGAAATTGCTGCCCCCTCGCTGCAAGGTCCACTACCGGTGTTGGCGGCCGAGCAGGGCCAGGTGCTGCAGGCAGGCGGCAGTGCCAGCAAGGGCAATGAAGCGCCCCAGGAGTTGACCCCTGAGCAATGGTTGCTGGGCATGATCGATCAGCAACTGGCCGTAATTCAGGCGCGTGATGCAGCACAGCCGGGCGCCGCGCCTGCGCCACAGGCGCTTCCGCAAGCCACCACAGCGACCCCCGAGGATCTGCTGAGCGCATTGCCGGGGCAGATCCAGATGACTAACGCCCCGCTCAATGCCGTGCCGGGCGATTCGCTGAACATTGTGAAGATGGCTGTTCAGGGCCGCACCGTCGAGCTGAACCCGGTGGCGACAACCATGCCCAAGCCCATCGTCGAGATGAGCGTCGGCCAATCCCTGGCCGCCGCAGCCACGCCGGCCGATGCCATGCCGGCCGCGTCGCTGGACTCGCTTCTGGAGGTCGCTGAGCCACTGGAAGCGGGCGACCCGCTGACCGCGACGGTCGAGCGCGGACAAAGCGCGCCGCTGCAGTCTGCGGACCGTGCGCTGAAGTTGCAGGCACCGGAGGCCAAGTGGGGCGAGCAGATGCTCCACGCCTTGCGCGAAAACGTCGATCTGCAAATCCAGCAGAAGATCCAGAGCGCCACCATCCGCCTCGATCCGCCGGAACTGGGCAGCATGGAAATCCTGCTCAGCCACGAGTCGGGCCGGCTGAACGTTCACCTGTCCGCAGCGAACGCCGATGTGGCGCGCCTGCTGCAGCAAACCAGTGACCGTCTGCGCCAGGAGCTGGTGGGCCAGCATTTCGTCCAGGTCAACGTGCAGGTCGGCGCCGATGGCGGCGGTCAGCAGGGTCAGCAGCGCCAACGCCCGGTGCTGACAGGGGAAGAAACACCTCTGGCGGCCCGCCCGCAGGAGCAAGCGCCGGAACGGGAAAGTGCCCGGGCCCGTGATGTCCTGGTGACGGTCTGAGCCGATTCAACCTAATTAGCCATTTGTGAGTGTGTTATGTCGACGCCCCGTATTGTTCTGCTGATGCTGTTGCTCAACGTCCTGACCGTTGCCGGTGGCGTTGGCGCCAGCTACTGGCTGCTCAAGCCCGGCCTGGAAGGCTCCAGCTCGGGCGAAGTCGCGGAGGCTGAACCGGTCGAGCCTTCGGAGTACGTGTTCTTCCCGGTGCAGAAAATCATCGTCAGCGTGCGCGGCGACGGACGTGAGCACTACTTCGTGCTGGACCTGGCGCTGCAGGCGGAGGTATCTGACGAGCCACCGAAATTCGAGCAGGCCGAGCCCATCGTGCGTAACTCGGTGGTGGGCTACCTGTCGTCCCTGCCTTTCGATGAATTGCGTGGGTTGAAGATCGGCGAGCTGCAGGAGCGTCTGGAGAAGGCGCTCTTCGCCGACTTCGCCAGCAAGAACGCAGCGGTGCCCTTCGAGCACGTGCTGGTCAACAAGCTGATCGTGCAGTAAAGGCCCCGCCATGAGTGCCACTTGCCCCATCGACTACTACGGCGCTACGCCGGCGGCCCCTTCGGTGTTCGCACCGGCGGTCGAGCAGCGTTGGCTGATGCAGTACCTGCCGCTGGTCAAACGCATCGTTCGCCAGCTGTCACTGCAGGCCAACCAGGTGCTCGACCGCGAGGACATGGAGCAGATCGGCATGATGGGGCTGCTCGAAGGTTTGCGTCGTTACGGCGAGCCGGACGAAGGCTTCGGTAAGTTCGCGTCCCTGCGTATTCGTGGCGCGATTCTTGATGAGCTGCGCCGCCAGGACTGGCGTCCGCGCCAGGTTCGCCAACAGGCACACAAGGTGCGCGATGCGATCCGCGACCTGTCACGACAGCTGGGCCACGAACCCAGCGACGAGGAAATCAAGGCCCACACCGGCCTTGATGATAAGGAGTACCAGGCGTTCCTCTGTGCGGATTCATCAGAGGCCATCGAGAGCCTCGACGAGCTGCTGCAGAGCGGCCACGAGCATTTTCCGGACACCACCGAGCTGTTCGAGGAGCGCCTGATCAAGGAGCGCGTCTTGGGGCAGGCGCTGGCACGGCTGGACGAGCGTGAGCGCTTGGTGCTGACGCTGTATTACCAGCACGAACTGAGCCTGAAAGAAATTGCCCTGGTGCTGGAAGTCAGCGATGCCCGGGTCTGTCAGCTGAGCAAACAGGCGATCGGCAAGGCCTGCCGATTCCTAACCGAGAGAAGTCAGTAGTCATGCAGAAAGTATTAGGCGCCTTCATCATCATCGGCTGCGTGCTGGGCGGCTACGCCATGGCGCACGGCGACATGCGCATGCTCTGGCAACCGGCCGAGGTAGTCATCATTCTCGGCGCCGCGCTCGGCAGTCTGGTTGTGGGCAACCCCAAGGAAGTCCTGATCGAGATGCTGCATCAGATCAAAGGCGTCTTCTCCTACCAGCGTCGTGGCGAGGAGTTTCAGCGGCAGTTGCTGATGCTGCTCTACGAACTGCTGGAAATGGTCGACGTCGGCGGCCTCAAAGTGCTCGATTCGCATATCGAGGAGCCGGAGCAAAGCGATCTGTTCGTTCGCTACCCGCTGATCCTTCAGGAAAAGAACCTGATGGCTTTTATCGCCGACAACTTCCGGCTGATGGCGATGGGCAAGATCAGCGCTCACGAGCTGGAAGGGTTTCTTGAGCAGGAGCTCGAAGCCATGGAGCACGCCCTGCTACAGCCGGCGCGCTCATTGCACAAGATCGGCGAAGCCATGCCTGGCTTCGGCATCCTCGCAGCGATCATGGGCATCATCATCACCATGGGCAGCATCGGCGGCAGCGTCGCGGAAATCGGTGCGCACGTAGCGGCAGCGCTGGTCGGGACCTTCCTTGGCATCTTCTTCTGTTACTGCCTGATGGATCCGCTTTCGAACGCCATGAGCCAGCGGATCAAGACCGAACTCTCGGCGCTCGAATGCGTGCGCACCACCCTTGTCGCCCACGTGGCCGGCAAGCCCACACTGCTGGCGGTCGACGCCGGTCGCAAGCTGATCGAGCAGGACGTCAAGCCTGCTTTCCGCCAGCTGGAAAAATGGGTGACCCAGTACGAGGAAGAAAGGGACGCCGCATGAGGAGCCGGGACAAGAACAAGGGCGGCGGCGAGCACGAGATCATCATCAAGCGCCGCGGCAAGAAGGGTCACGGCGACGAGCATGGCGGTGCCTGGAAGGTGGCATTCGCCGACTTCACCCTGGCGATGATGGCGCTGTTCATGGTGCTGTGGATCATCCAACCGCAGATGAATCAGACCAACCCGTCCTATGGCGAGATGGAGAGCAATCCGCTGGTCGATGGCGGGGCGGGTATCTTCGACGGCACCAGCACCTCACCGCTGGAACTCGACGGCGTACCGGTCCGCCCACCACAGGCTGAAGAAACTGACCGCATCGACGGGAAAAGCGACCAGGACGGCAGCCATAACTACGGCTCGACCGAAGAGCTGAAAAAGCTCGCTGAGTTGATGCGTGAAGTGGCCAGCGAAGTCGATGCGTTAGCGAATCTGGAAGTGGACGTGGTTCCGCAGGGGCTGCGCATCCTGATCAAGGACGACCAGCAGCGCTTCATGTTTCAGCGCGGTAGCGCGACCCTCAATCCGCATTTTCAGAAGCTGCTGGGCGTACTCGCCGGTGTGCTGGCAAAGGTGGATAACAAACTGATCATCAGCGGCCATACCGATGCCACGCCCTATCGGCAGAAGAACGGTTACAACAACTGGAACCTGTCCGGGGATCGTGCCCTGCGCGCGCGCAATGCGCTGGTCGATGCCGGTCTCGGTGAACGCGCGGTGCTGCAGGTGACCGCTCAGGCCGACGTCATGCCGCTGCAGCCCGAAGATCCGCAGAACGGTGCTAACCGCCGCGTGGAAATTCTGCTGCTCACCGCTTCGGCCGAGGCGCTGTACAAAGAATTGTTCGGTGACAGCTACGGCAAGGTCCGCTTCTCCGAGAGCGGCGCGAGCTATAGCGGAGCGGCTACAAACTGATAGGTCATTGAGCGCCCGCTCGAGGCGGGTTGCAGGTCTACGGAGCGAGCGCCTTAGCCCCATTGATTGCGAGCAAGCTCAATCCAAACAGGTAGGGCAATGTAGGCCGCAGCGCCGGGGCGAGGCTCCTTGATTCGAACCCGGGAATTTGCTGTTTGTAGGAGACAGCTTGCTGGCGAATCGGCATCGAGGATGCCGCAATCCTCGATGCACGCCGCACCCTCATTCGCGAGCAGGCTCGCGCCTACAAGTGCGCGATGCAAGTATCGGCTTCGGCACTTTATCTAGCGAAGATCCCACCCGTACGAGCCAGCTACCGGCATCGCGTCTAGCGTCGGATTCATCATGACGCCGACAGCCCATTACTACCACGCGCTATCGCAATTGCTGGCAGCCCTGCTTCATCCGCGGGTGGGGTGATCGTCAGCGCAATAAACCTGTCGGGTTTCTACGCCGTATAGGCACGAGCCGACCTGCTCGAGCGTGATGCGCGCCCCTTTGTGCGAGCCGTAAAACAGGTTGAACACCAGGTCATCGTCCATTTCGTCCTTTGATCCCAGGCCGTGCACCTGGCCTTCTTCCACGACCAGCGATGCCCGTCCGAGCAGATCGGTTTCCAGGCGACCGGACGCCTCGACGATGGCCGGCGCGTTGCGCGTCATGGAATAGAAGCGGCCCTTGTTGAAGACCAGGCTCTGACTGACCTTGAGGGTCGTGCCGTCGCTCAGCAGGACACGCCCGCTGGAACTGTAGTGGCCATCGAGGCTCGACGAAGCCGTTCCGGTGGTGCCCATCGCCACGAACGCCCATAGCAGCAGCGCAGCAGGCGCCATCACCCGCAGCACGCGTTTGCCGACTGCGCCGGTCTCGTTCTGGCTATTCATTGCAGGCACTCTTGTAAATGGTCGCTGGGAATCGTCTGGACGCGGCTCTTGTGGACCTTGAGCCAATTGACCCGGCCGTCACCTTGCAGGCAACGAATCTCGTAGAAACCCGGGGACATGTTGACGATAAGACGGGCCGGTTCGGCACTCATGTTGGCCATGGTATCGACCAGAGGTCGGGTTTCCTTAACCAGCGAGTCGAGCAGGTGCTGGCTCTTCTCCACGTAAAGCACCTCGAGCGCGCCAGCATCGACCGTCTGCATGAACGAGGGTACCGAGCTGCTGGCCAGGCGAAAGCCAAGCGTTGCCAGGCCCAGCAGGATCATCATCCCTGTTCCGGTAAGTGCTGCGGTTTGCCAGGATCCGAAGCGCCGGTCCAGGCGCGCGGGACTGGCAGCCACTGGCGAGCTGGGCGCGGGAAGCTCTGGAACCACGGTGTTCGCTTCTACAGGTTTGGTTTCCTCGACACTTAAATACTGCGGATTGAACAGGTAACCACGACGCGGCAATGTTTGAATGATCTGGCTACCGGAATCGAACAGGGCCTGACGCAGCGTATAAATCTGCTGATTGAGACTGCCCTGGCCCACGACTCGCCCTTCCCAGGCGTAAGTCATTAGCTCTTCGCGGGATACCACCTCTCCTGGCACCTGCAGCAGGCGCTCCAGAACGCGACTGCCAGAGAAGCCCAGATCGAGAGTGTCTTCGTTTTCTTCGAGGGTTAGCACCAGCTGGTACAGCGCGCGATCGAAGCGAGCCACGCAGCCAGCTTGGCCGGTTTTCAACAGGGGACAGGCAAAGGCATCGGTGGCCGAAGGGGTCAAGGATGAGGTCATGAGCGCCTGAGTTCGAGTTCCGCTAGAAAATTATTCACCCGTGTGATCGCCTTAGCAAAACGGGACGGCGGCATATTGGCGTCGTTTTTTTGATAGGACAAGCCGGTTTTCTAGTCAATTGGCACAATAGACGTGTGGGTTTAGCGCAGCTGAACGTAAAAAGCGGGTTAATGCGTGGAGTTTGGGGCGATCTGCTGGTTGCGGGGAGAAATATTGCCGGTTGCGTTAGCTGGCCGTTGGTCAGGTGCGTTTTTTTGTAGCGGTTGAAAAGCAGAAAGCCCCGAACCAGTCGGGGCTTTCTTGGTGCCGGTTTTAGCGGCCGGAGATATTGCGTGCGACTTAACCCAACAGGCCCATGACCATGCCTGGCATCTGGCCAGCTTGCTTGAGCATGGAAATGCCCGACTGCATGAGCATGGAGTTCTTGCTCATGTTGGCGCTTTCGATGGCGAAGTCGGCATCCATGATCCGGCCTTTGGCCATCTCAGTGTTGTCCTTCATGTTCGCCAGGTTGTTGTTGGTATGGTTCAGGCGGTTGATGCTGGCGCCGAATGTGGCGCGCATGGAGCCGATCGCATTGAGTGCAGTGGCCAGGTTGTCGATTTCAGTGTTGGCCAGGGCAGCGGTCTTGATTTCACCACCGCCAGCGCTGACGTCAGCCGCCGGATCTGCTGCCAATGCCGTGAATACGGTGCTAATGCCGCCGAGGCCGGTGGCGCCGAGTAACGTGGTGAGCTTGCCGCTGACGTCTACCGTCATTTTCTCGGCCGTGGTGCCACCGATCTGGAAGGTGACGCCGGCCGCAGTGGAGCCAAACTTGCCTTCTGCGCCGTCTACAACACCCGCTGCGCTCGCAAACATCTTTTCCCCGGCGTAGCTGGTATTACCCAGAATATTTGCAATTTCTTTAGCTAGTTCATCGTATTCACCCTGAAGGGAGGTGCGATCGTCTGCGCTGTTGGTGCCGTTGGCGGACTGGGTTGCCAGGTCCTTCATGCGCTGGACGATGTCAGTCATTTCGCTCAACGCGCCTTCGGCAGTCTGGAGCATTGACGTGGCATCACCCGTGTTGCGCATGGCAACGGCCATACCGCGGCTTTGAGCGTTCAGGCGTGTGGCGATCTGCAGGCCAGCGGCGTCATCGGCTGCAGAGTTGATACGCAGGCCGGTGCCCAGGCGTTGCTGGTTGGTAGCAAGGGCGCCATTGAACTTGTTCAGGCTGGTGTTGGTGGTCAGCGCGGAGTAGTTAGTGTGAATGGACAGTGCCATGGTCTAAATCCTTCTGATTAGCGAGCGTTCAGCTCGTATAAGCGCGGTGTGGCGAGCCATTCGAAGGCTCGCTACGAGGGCGGGTGGTTTAGCCCAGCAGGCCCATGACCATGCCTGGCATCTGGCCGGCTTGTTTGAGCATGGAGATGCCCGACTGCATGAGCATGGAGTTCTTGCTCATGTTGGCGCTTTCGATGGCGAAGTCGGCGTCCATGATCCGGCCCTTGGCCATCTCGGTGTTGTCCTTCATGTTCGCCAGGTTGTTGTTGGTGTGGTTCAGGCGGTTGATGGTGGCGCCGAACTTAGCGCGCACAGTGCCAATGGCGTTCAGCGCAGTTGCTACCTTGTCGATCGTGGCATTAGCGGTCGCAGTGAGTTCGGTTCCGGCGGCGCCCGGTGTCATGTAAGCAGCGGAGGCAGCGTTGATGCCTGTGTTTACGGCCTGAACGGAAAGCGATGCATCAAATGTCATTTTCTCCGCAGTCGTCGCACCAATCTGGAAATTGATACCCCCAGTTACGCCGAACTTGCCTGCGGCAAGGGCGGCACCGTCGTTGGCGCCGAAGAGCTTTTCACCGGCATAGCTGGTGTTATCCATGATGTTGCGAAGTTCCTTCGACAGCTCGTCGTACTCGCCCTGCAGGGAGGTGAGATCCGTCGCGCTGTTCGTGCCGTTTGCGCCTTGAGTTGCGAGGTCCTTCATGCGCTGGAGGATGTCGGTCATTTCGCTGAACGCGCCTTCAGCGGTCTGCAGCATGGAGGTGGCATCGCCCGTGTTGCGCATCGCAACGCCCATGCCGCGGCTCTGGGCATTAAGGCGGGTGGCAATCTGCAGGCCGGCGGCGTCATCGGCGGCGGAGTTGATGCGCAGGCCGGTGCCCAGGCGCTGCTGATTGGTTGCCAGGGCGCTATTGAACTTGTTCAGGCTGGTGTTTGTAGTCAGCGCGGAGTAGTTGGTGTGAATGGACAGTGCCATGAAGATGATCCTTTTTGCGTTGGGCTGTTAGGAGCTGGCTTGACTGCCTGCTGAAAGGAAAGGGCGACAGCTCCACGCAAGGGATTAAATCCTGACGTCAAAAATATTGTTAGTTGGTGTTGGACAGGTCCAATCAGTCGGTTGGGACTTGTTTGTCCGAGGCGAAAAACGGCGTCAATTCTCGTTCTTGTAGGAGCCAACTTGCTGGCGATTGGAGCTGCACCGCCGATCATCGCGAGCAAGCTCGCTTCTGCAGGGCATGCTTTAGAGCATTGATGATGCTCCGGACATGGGCGTTACCAGAGGGGGCTCCACGATCCGCCTCTTTCCGAGTCCGTTCTAAAACGTACTAGTGACCACCCCGCTCTCAATCACCTTTGCGTCGATCACCTTGCCGCTACCAACGTTGCGTACTCGGATGACGTCGCCGGGCTGACCATCAGCCAGGGCTTCGCCGGAGGTGGAGGCTTGGATGCCCTCGTTGTTGGCGACGATCTTCACTGGCTGGCCGCGTTTGACCGCCATCGCTTGTTCGAGCAGCACCGGGGTGATGGTCTGTCCTGCGCGGATGCGGCGTTTGGCAGCCTTACCGACCACATCTTCGATTCGGTTGTAATACCCACGCCGGGCCTTGGCGACGTTGATCCGCTGTAGCTTGAGGTCGTTAGCGGTCAGCGTCTGGCCGCGGTCGATGACGCCCGTGGAGTGAACGGCCGGAAGGAAGACGTGCGCCTGGCCTGTGGCGTTCGTCGACCAACCGGGGACGTCCACGCAGCGAACCTGCAGGTTCTGTCGTTCCATGGCGGACGGCGCTTCGCCTGTTGCCTGGACCCGCAGTACGTCAGAGCAATGCGGCAGGTTGGCTGCGCTGGCCGGCACGCTGATTTCGTAGCGCAGCTGCATGCCTTGCCAGCCCTGACGCGCGGCCTGCTGTTCGAGCATCAGTCGCAGGTGATTCTCCACTGCCTGCTGAACCTGCGTTGTGGCGTCCGCCTGCGCCTGCGACGTGACACTTAACAGCAGGAGGATGACGACCGACCATGCGGAAGACGCTTTTCCGCTTCCGCATGCTTGCCCTTCGCCAAGCGGAAGAAAGCGCTTGTTGCGTTCTGGTTCGGTGGCTTTTTCAGCTTTGTAAATCAATGGCTTACCTGGATCTGTGGGTTCGGCACGCTTTCTGCAAAACGTCTTGAAAGCAGCGGGCTGGGTTCAGCCTGCACAGGCTGCAAAGGGTATCGGTAAATGAGTATACGGATTGATGAGGCGCTGGGCGTTCACGAGCGCGCCCTCGGTTTGCGCATGCAGCGCAGCGAGATTCTCGCGGCGAACCTGGCCAACGAAGACACCCCGGGCTTTCAGGCGCGGGACATCGATTTCAGCAAGGAAATGCAGCGGCTCGACAGCAGCACCTCGCCGCGCGCCAGCCTCGCCGGGACCGATCCGCGCCTGCTGTTTCGCGTGCCGGGACAGGCTTCTCAGGACGGCAACACCGTCGAGCTGTCGACCGAGCAGGCGCAGTTCTCGCGTAACTCGATGGATTTCCAGACCAGCCTGACCTTCGTCACGATGAAATTTCGTGGTTTGAAGCAAGCCATCGAGGGCCGTTAAGCCATGTCATTCGATTCCATTTACCGCATCGCCGGCTCGGCAATGAACGCCCAGACCGTGCGTCTGAACACGGTGGCGAGCAACCTGGCCAACACCGATTCGGCCGCCAACAACGCCGCCGAGGTCTACCAGGCGCGCAAGCCGATGTTCGCGGCCGTGTACGAGAACAACTCGCTGACCCGCGGCGTCGGCCTCGGCGGCGCTCATGTGCAGGTACTCGACGTGGTCACCTCCGGCGCCGAGCCCAAGCGCCGCTACGAGCCGGGCAATCCGCTGGCGGATGGCAAAGGCTACGTCTACTACCCCGACATCAACGAGATCGAAGAGATGACCGACATGATGTCGGCCACGCGCAGCTTCGAGACTGGTGTCGAGGTACTCAACCGGGTCAAAAGCATGCAGCAGAGCCTGCTGCGGCTGGGAGAATCCTGATGGCGGTGACCAATAACCTTCAGGGCAGTGGTCTGTCCGGCAACCATGCCAGTGACCTGCCGAAGCAGGCGGTGAACGTCAGCGATTCCATGCAGATGGAGAACAACTTCATCAGCCTGATGGTCGCGCAGATCAAGTATCAGGACCCGACCAAGCCGGTCGACAGCACCGAGTTTCTCAACCAGTTCTCGGCCATGTCCCAGGTCAAGAGCATGGAGAACCTCGCCACCGTGGCGAAGAACAACCTGGTTTTGACCGACAACCTGCAGACCCTGACGGCCGCTGGCCTGGTTGGCCAGCAAGTCAGTGTTGCAGTCGAGTCGTTGGATCTCGGTGGGCAGGCCGTCAGAGGCGGCTTCGACCTGAGTCATGCCTCGCCCCGCACCGCATTGCTGCTGACCGACTCCAATGGCACCCAGACCCGTATCGAGTTGGGCGCGCAGTCCGCTGGCAAGGTGCCTTTCGTCATCGATCCAGCCAAGCACGGCCTGCGCGACGGCCAGTACAGCATCAGCATCGAGTCGGAAAACGGCGAATTCCCCCAGGTGGAAGTCGCCGGTCAGGTCTCGAACGTGCGCGTCAGCGCCGAAGGCCCGGTGCTGCAAGTGAAGGGCGTCGGTTCGGTGCCTTTCTACAACATCCTCGAATTCGCCCAGGCTGACGCCGGGCTGCTCGGCGGCTGAGTCCCCTGGGCTCGCCAGTCTTCATTTCCTTTTAAGTACGAGATCAGCCCATGAGCTTCAACATCGCCCTGACCGGCCTGTCCGCCGTCAATGAACAACTCAACACCATCGGCAACAACATCGCCAACGCCGGCACCGTGGGCTTCAAGTCCTCGCGCGCCAACTTCGGTAGCCTCTACGCCGAGAGCCAGGCCATGGGCGTCGAAGTCACCGGCACCAGCCAGAGCATCAGCCAGGGCGGCGCCCTGACCACCACCAACCGCAGCATGGACCTGGCCATTTCCGGCGGCGGCTTCTTCGTCACCCGTGCGAGCAACGGCGATGTGAGCTACACCCGTGCCGGGGTGTTCGGCACCGATAAGGACAGCTACCTGACCAACAGCCTCGGCCAGCGCCTGCAGGGCTACCCGGCCGACGCCACCGGCAACCTGCAAACCGGTACCGTCAGCGACCTGCAGCTCAAGGCCGGGGGACTGCCCGCCAAGGCCACTGACGAGCTGAGCTTTGTCGCCAACCTGGATGCTAACCAGGAAGTACCGGCAGTAGCCTTCGATCCGCTGGTTGCCGACAGCTACAACTCCACCTACACCACCAAGCTGTACGACTCCCAGGGCAAGGAACATACCCTGACGCAGTACTTCGCCAAGACCGCTGACAACAGCTGGAACGCTCACTATTACGTCGACGGCGCCGCCATCGCCGGCCCGCAAGCGCTGACCTTTGACGGCGCTGGCACGCTGGCCGCGCCCATTGGCAAGGTCCCGCTGAACGCCGCTCTGACCGGCGGCGTCGATCCGCTGGCCATTCAGCTCGACTACAGCGGCACCAGCCAGTACGGCTCGGAATTCAGCGTCACCAGCAACCGCGCCACCGGCTATTCGGCGGGCGAGCAGACCGGCATGAGCGTCGAGAAGGACGGCAAGGTCTACGCCAGCTATTCCAACGGTGAGCGTCTGCTCCAGGGCCAGGTTGTGTTGGCCACCTTCGTCAACGCCGAAGGCCTGAAGAACATCAGCGGCACCGCCTGGACCGAAACCGCTGCCTCCGGCGCGGCCATGCTCGGTGCGCCGGGCGTCGGCCAGTACGGCAGCCTGGCCAGCGGCGCGCTGGAAAGCTCCAACGTCGACCTCACCCAGCAGCTGGTAGGCCTGATGGAAGGCCAGCGTAACTACCAGGCCAACACCCAGGTCATTTCCACTAACAAAGAACTGACCCAGGTTCTGTTTAGCGCACTCTGAGGCTGATCCATGGATCGTTTGGGATACACGGCGATGACCGCTGCCAGCCGCACGATGATGTCCCTGCAGGTGCGCTCGAACAACCTCGCCAACGTCAACACGCCGGGCTTTCGCGCCGACCTCGAGCGCGCCCAGGCCGTGGCGGTAGAAGGCTACGGCTACGACAGCCGACACATGGCGGTGGTCGACAACAACGGCGTCAGCCTCGCCGCTGGCCCGATGGTCGCCACCGGCCGCGATCTGGATTTCGCGGTCAAGGGCACCGGTCTGATCGTCCTGCAGGACGGCGAAGGTGAAGCCTACACCCGTCAGGGCAGCATGCAGGTCGATGCCGAGGGTCGCCTGACCCTCAATGGCCGCGCCGTGATGGGCGAGGGTGGGCCGATCGAGCTACCAGAACATGAACGGGTTGAAATCGGCAACGACGGCACGGTGTCGATCATGGCGCCGGGCGACTGGATGATGGCCGAGGTTGACCGCATCCGCCTGGTCGACGTAGCGGCTGCCGACCTGATGAAGAACGAGGCTGGCCTGCTGGTGACGCGCAACGGCGAACCGGCCGCGCCCAGCGAAGACGTGCGCCTGGCCAGCGGTTTTCTCGAGTCGAGCAACGTCTCGGCGATCGACGAACTGGCCTCGACCATGAGCCTCAACCGCCTGTTCGAAACCCAGGTAAAGATGATGAAAGCCGCCGAGGACCTCTCCGACGCCGGCAACCGAATGATCCGCGGCAGCTGATCGGGAGATAACGCATGAATTCCGCACTTTGGGTCAGCAAGACCGGCCTGGCCGCCCAGGACACCGCGATAGCGACCGTCGCCAACAACCTGGCCAACGTCAATACCAATGGTTTCAAGAGCGACCGCGCGGTCTTCGAAGACTTGTTCTACAGCATCGAAAAGCAGCCGGGTGCTCAGGCGGACGAGATCAACACCGTGCCGTCCGGTATCCAGCTAGGCAGCGGCGTGCGTGTTGCCGGCACCCAGAAGGTCTTCACCGAGGGCAGCATCCAGACCACCGGTCAGCCGATGGACCTGGCGATTGTCGGCCGAGGCTTCTTTCAGGTCGAGTCGCCTAACGGTGACATCCTCTACACCGAGAACGGTCAGTTTCAGCTTAACGCTGAAGGTGTGATGGTCAACGCTCAAGGCCTGCCGTTGGCGCCGGCCATTGAAGTGCCGCAGGGCAGCACCGGCTTCACCGTCGGCGCCGATGGAATTGTCACCGCCGTGCTGGCCGGTGACACCCTGCCGTCGGAGCTGGGCCAGATCACCCTGGTTAACTTCACCAATCCGGGTGGCCTGGAAGCGCTCGGCGGTAACCTCTATCGCGAAAGCGTTGCCAGCGGTGAAGCCGTCGAAGGCGTACCGGGCGAAGAGGGCCTCGGCCAGCTCAAGCAGGGCGTACTGGAAGGCTCCAACGTGCAAGTGGTCGAGGCCATGGTGGCGATGATCGCCATCCAGCGCGCCTACGAGGCCAACGCCAAGGTTCTCGATGCCGCCAGCGGCATGCAGCAGTTCCTCAACCAGACCGTCTGAGAATCGTGATGCGTACGCCCATTCTGCTCGTTGCGCTGGCCTTGCTCGGCGGCTGCGCCAGCTTCAACGAAATGCTGCCGGAAGCACCTTCGACCGAGTACGAGCCGCTGGAGCTGGATTACAGCCTGCCGCCGACCACTGGTGGCGGCCTGTTCCGCTCCGGTTACACAGGCTCGCTGATCAGCGACCGGCGTGCCGTGCGGGTGGGCGACATTCTCACCGTGGTGCTGGACGAATCGACCCAGTCGAGCAAGAGCGCCGGCACTAGCTTCGGCAAGGAATCGAGCATCGGCATCGACGTGCCGACGGTGCTCGGCAAGGCCTATCCGGACGTGGCGACCTCTGCCGGTGCCGAACGCGACTTCAAGGGCTCGGCCAAGAGTTCACAGCAGAACACCCTGCGCGGCTCCATCGCCGTCAGCGTGCACCGCGTACTGCCCAACGGCACCCTGCTGATCAAGGGCGAAAAAGCCCTGCGCCTGAACCAGGGCGACGAATTCATCCGCCTGACCGGGCTGGTGCGCATCGACGACATCAACCGCTACAACCAGGTGTCCTCGCAGAGCGTGGCCAACGCCAAGATTTCCTACGCTGGTCGTGGCGTGCTCAACGACAGCAACTCGGCCGGCTGGCTGACGCGGTTCTTCGCGTCGCCGCTGTTCCCTCTTTAAGCCTTGAACATGAGTAGCCCGATGCAATCGCTCAAGCTGTTTCTCGCCGCCTGTGCGCTGTGCTGGCAACTGCCGGCCCATGCTGTGCCGCTGATGGATCTGGTGGATGTCGAGGGCATCCGTGGCAACCAGCTGATCGGCTTCGGGCTTGTAGTAGGCCTGGACGGCACCGGCGACAAGAATCAGGTCAAATTCACCAGCCAGTCGGTGACTAACATGATCAAGCAGTTCGGCGTGAACCTGCCGCCGAACGTCGACCCCAAACTGAAAAACGTCGCCGCGGTGACCATCACCGCCACCGTGCCGCCGTCCTACAGCGCCGGCCAGACCGTGGACGTCACCGTATCCTCGTTGGGTGATGCCAAGAGCCTGCGCGGCGGCCAGTTGCTGATGACGCCGCTGCAGGGTGTCGACGGCGAGATCTATGCGCTGGCCCAGGGCGCGGTGATCGTCGGTGGCGTCAATGCCGAGGGTGCCAGTGGCTCCAAGGTTGCCATCAACACCTCCAACACCGGCCTGATCCCGAACGGCGCAACGGTTGAGCGGATGATTCCCAGCGACTTTACCGAACGCCCCGAGGTAATGCTTAACGTCCGCCAGCCGAGCTTCCAGACCGTTACCCGCGTGGTCGATGCAGTGGATGCTTACTTCGGCAAAGGCACGGCCACTGCGCTGAACGCCACCAAGGTTTCGATCCGGGCACCGCTCACCAGTACTCAGCGCATGAGCTTCATGGCCATGCTCGAACGCCTTGAAGTGCAAGAAGGGCGCACCCGGCCGAAGGTTGTATTCAACAGCCGTACCGGAACGGTGGTGGTGGGTGAGGGCGTACGGGTCAAGGCTGCAGCCGTGGCGCATGGCAGCCTGACGGTCACCATCAGCGAGAACCCCCAGGTCAGCCAGCCGAATGCCTTTGCCGGCGGCGAGACCGTGGTCACGCCGCAGTCGGACGTCACCATCGAGCAGGACCGCAAGGCCATGTTCAAGTGGCCCGAGGGTGCCAGTCTGGAAAGCATCATCAGCACTATCAACAGTCTCGGCGCCACACCCGACGACGTGATGAGCATCCTGCAGTCGCTGGAACGCGCCGGCGCACTGAACGCCGAACTGATCGTGATGTAACGACTATGAGCATCGTTTCCCTCCCCCAGCACCTCAACACTCTGCGCAACCGCCAGGACGGCCCAACCGCAGCCCGGCGCCAGCAGCTGGAAGTCGTCGCCGAGCAGTTCGAGGCGATGTTCCTGCAGCAGATCCTCAAGCAGATGCGCAAGGCCGGCGATGTGCTCGGTGCCGGCAACCCGATGCGCAGCCGCGAGCTGGATACCATGCGCGACTTCTACGACGAAGTCCTGGCTGACACCCTGGCCGGCAAACGCCAGACCGGGATCGCCGATATGCTGGTGCAGCAGCTCAGTGGTGAGGCCGTCGGCGCGTCCGCGCCAACGGCACTGGCCGGTCACGCTGGCAGTGGTTTGCAAAGCGGTGGCCTGCATGCGCTGCGTGGCACCTGGCAGCGCGGCGTCGATGCCTTGGACAGCGCCTGGGAAAGCGGCAAGGCCGGCTTCAAGTCGCTGGTCGACAGCGTGATCAAGCATGAGTCCAGTGGCAACATCGCCGCCGTCTCGCCCAAGGGCGCACGTGGTCTGATGCAGCTGATGCCGGGCACCGCGCGGGACATGGCAGCCGAACTCGGTTTGCCCTTCAGCGAGGCGCGGCTGACCACCGACGCCGAATACAACAAGCGTCTCGGCAGCGCTTACCTGAACAAGATGCTCGACCGCTACGACGGTCATCAGGCGCTGGCACTGGCCGCCTACAACGCCGGTCCGGGGCGGGTGGACGAATGGCTGAAGAGTCACGGTGACCCCCGCAAGGGCGAGATCGGCACGGGCGCCTGGGTGCAGAAGATCCCCTTTGCGGAAACGCGTAATTACACCCGCAACATCCTCAATGATCTCAGTGCCGCTTCGCCGGCGCCGAGCGAACCACGGGCCCAGTTGCAGGCCGTTCCGCCTGTTGCTCCATCGCCGCTTAATTCCGTCGCCGATCCGGTCGCTCTTTCTACAGGGCGCAGTGTTGCCGGCGCCCACCTCTCGGTGGCGTTTGCGCAACCGATCCGGATCGAGCCGAAGGAAATCGTGTCGTGAGTATTCTTGGTCAAATTGGCTACAGCGGCGTTCGCGCCTCGCAGATCGCCCTCTCGGCGACCGGGCAGAACATCGCCAACGTCAACACGCCCGGCTTCAGCCGCCTGCGACCAGACCTGCAATCGCTCGGCGGGCAGACTTCGGTCAGCATTGGCGGCGGCGTGCAGGTCGGCAGCATCCGGCGCCTGTCCAACGACTTCCAGAATCAACAGCTCTGGCGCGCCGGCACCGACCAGAACTACTTCAATACCAGCCAGCAGTACCTGACCGCCCTAGAAGGCCTGATCGACAGCGAAGGCTCGAGCGTCAGCGTTGGCCTGGACAACTTCTTCGCCGCGCTCAGCGAAGCCAGTTCAACCCCCGAATCCATCGCCTTGCGCCAGCAGATCATCGGCGAGTCGAAGCAGTTGGCGCAGCGTTTCAACGGGCTGAACAGCAACATCGGTACCCAGCTCAACGCCCTGCAGGGCCAGCGCGTGGCGATGACAAGCGAGATCAACGGGCTGTCCGGCAACATCGCCGAGCTGAACGCACAGATCCGCGAAATGGAATCCTCGGGCCGCGACACGGCGACCCTGCGCGACTACCGCGAGAATCTGGTCAAGGATCTCAGCCAGTATGCTGGTATCCGCGTGCAGGAAGCCGCTGACGGCACCCTGAATGTCTCGCTGGCCAACGGTCAGCCACTGGTGGCCGGGGCAACGGCGGGGCAGTTGAAGATCAACGCGAACCTCGCCGGTGAGCAGGAGATGACGCTGGTCTTCGCCAAGACCACCTTTCCGCTCAACCAGCAGGGCATCGGTGGTTCACTCGGCGGCCTCTACGACATGGAATACGGTGCGCTGCGCCCGGCCCAGCAGGACCTGCACGACATGGCCTCGGCCGTGGCGACGATGATCAATGACGTCCTTGCCGGTGGCTTCGATTTGAACGGTAATCCCGGCCAGCCTCTGTTCAGCTACAACGCCGGCAGCACCAGCGGCATGCTGGCGGTCAACGCCCTGGGCGCCTCGGAACTGGCGTTCTCCGGCGCCGCGGGCGAGGTTGGCAACAACAAGACCCTGCTCACCATGCTTGATCTCAAGTCGGCGGGTGTCACGGTTGCCGGCAACACCGTACCGCTCAACGACGCCTACGCCGGCCTGGTGGGCCGCGTTGCCAGTGCCAGCCGGCAGAACCAGGCGGACCTGCGCGCTGCGACCACCGTGGCCGAGCAGGCCCAGGCCCAGCGCGACAGTGTCAGCGCGGTCAACCTGGACGAGGAGGCCGTCAACCTCATGGCTTACGAGCAGGCCTACCAGGCCAACATGAAAGTCATCAGCACTTCCAACGATCTGTTCAACGCCGTACTGGCGATGTTCTGAGCCGGCGCGAGCCGGTTCGACTGACGAGAAAGACACCATGCGCATCTCCAACGCCCAGATCACCGCCATGATGCACGGCTCGATGAACACCAGCTCCGAGAAGCTCGGCAAGCTGATGCAGCAGATGGCAACAGGCGAGCGCATGTTGATGCCCTCGGATGACCCGATCTCCGCCGTACGCGTGCTGCGTATCCAGCGCGAAGAAGCGACGCTGACCCAGTACCGCACCAACATCGCCAACGTGTCCGGCAACCTGTCCAAGCAGGAAGCCAACCTCAAGGCGGCGTCGGACACCATGCTCAACGTGCGCGACTTGCTGCTGTGGGCCGCCAACGGCAGCAACACCAGTGAAGACCTGGCCGCCATCGCCAACGAAATGGGCAATCTGGAAAGGACCATCCTCAGCTTCGCCAACGTGCGCGACGAAGAAGGTCGTTACCTGTTCTCCGGCACCCTCAGCGACCGACCGGCCATTACCTTCGACGCTGCCACCCAGAGCTACGGGCTGACCGGCAACGATCAATACCGCCAGGCGGCAGTCGCCAATGGTGTACTGGTCGAGGAGAATGTCACCGCTGCGCAGGTGTTCGGTGGCGGCGTCGGTATGCTCAACGACCTCAACACCCTGGTGAAAATGCTCGCCGATCCGGCGCTGGACGCCAACGACCCAGCGGTGCAGGCCTCGATCAGCTCCACGCTCAACAGCCTCGACAAGACCCACGGCGACCTGCTCGGTGCAGTGTCGGAGCTGGGCGGGCGGCAGAACACCCTGACGTTGCTGTCGAGCAGCAACGAGGACGTCTCGCTGGTAAACCAGAAAATCGATGGCGAGCTGTCGCAACTCGATTACGCCACGGCCAGCATCGACCTGAACAACTATCAGCTGTCGCTGCAGGCGACGCAGAAAACCTATTTGAAGATCAACGGGCTGTCGCTGTTCGGCATGCTCTGACCGAGGTAGCGTGAATGAAGATTGGCAAGCAGCTCCCCGCTGTTTCCGCAATCAACCCACAGGAACGCCGCGAGGCGCTGCTGAGGGATGCGCCTGCGCCGCTGCGGGCCGGTGCGCCGGCCGAAACGCCGCACACCGAGACGACGCCCAGCAAGAACACCAGCTTCAGCCTGCAGCTCAATCAGCAACTGTCCTCGATGCAGTCGGCCGACAGCTACCTCGGCGATCTGCAGACGCGTCTGTCGCAACTCAAGCTCAACCTCAGCCGCCAGATCAGCTCGCCGCAGCCCAACGGCGAGGAGAGCATTCGGCAGACCGTGCAGCAGGTTGGCGAGTTGCTCAAAGAGCGCAGCAAGCGCTCCGGCAATTCCCTGGATGCCAATCTCAAACTGCGACTGACCGAGCCGGTGCGCAGCCGTTTCAGTCTGCAAGGGCTGGAGTCGCTGGACAAGATTCGCCAGTCAGGCCGCGAGACGCTGCTGTTCAGCGGCGGTCGGCAACTGGCCGAACCGGTGGCCGTGGTGCTCGACGACGAGATGAGCGACGAGCAGATTCTGCGCCGTTTCAACGGCAGCCTGGGCCAGGCCGGTATCCGCGCCGAGCTGGATCAGAACGGCGAGCTGATGTTTTCCGCCCGCGAAGGTGACTGGCAAAAGCTCAAGGATCAACTGGCGGTGCAGGGTGAAGGCAAGCTGTTCGACAAAGGCCGATACGTCCGCGTGCAAAGCGAGGACGAGCAACTGCTGAGCTTCCCCGAGGAGCTGCAGCTCGACTCCTTCCGCGAACTGCGCCGCCTGCTTGACTCGGTGGTGGCGGGGCTCGACAAGGTTACCTCGCTGCGCGAGCAGCTGAGCAACCGCCAGCAGGAGATCCGCGAGTTTCTTGCCCGTCAGGCCCATGCCGATGAGAAACAGTGGGCGATGGATTTCTCCCGCTCGGTGTTCAACCTGATGCAGCGCAGCCCTTCCAGCTACGCGGCGGTCACCCAGACCGTTGTGGCACAGGCGACGATCAGCCGCTTTGCGGTAGTCAGTCTGCTGTCCTGATCGATTCTGCGCCGGGCCTGTTAGGGCCCGGTGCGATCAATAAATTTCACATCCGAAGGCCGGCCCATCGGCAGCGTTTGCACGGTATCGCCCAGCTTGCCGCTGTCGGGGTCGCGCGCCAGTACCACCAGTGCATCACTCTTTTGGTTGGCAATGATCAAGAACTGACCGCTCGGGTCGATGGCGAACTCCCGCGGCTCGCGGCCTTCACTGTCGCGCTGCTGGATCTCGCGCAGGGTGTCGTTCTCCTCGATGGCATAGACCATGATGCGGTTCTTCTCGGCGCGGTCACTGACGTAGAGAAAGCGACCGTCCGGCGAAGGATGGATGGCGCCGGGCGAATGCTGGCCGACGTCGCCGCCGGCCGCCAGATCCACCAGCTGACGCTGCACCAGGCTGCCGTCGACATGGTCGAAGCGCGCCACCTGAGCGCTCAGCTCCAGGGTCGCGTAGGCCTGGCTGCCGTCGGGGCTGAACACCAGATGACGCGGGCCGCTGCCTTCCGGCAGGCTGATGAAAGCCGGATCGGCCTGGGACAGCGGGCGCTCGGCGTTGGCCGGGTCGTAGCGATAGACGAAGATCTTGTCGGCGCCCAGATCGCTGACGAACAGGGTCTTGCCATTCGGCGACATCACCGCCGAGTGAACGTGAGGCGATTGCTGGCGGTCTGGGTGCACTTCGCTGGCCTTGTGCGTGGCGATCTGGGTGACCGGCAAAAGCGTCCCATCCTTGGCCAGCGGCACCACCGCGAGGCTGCCACCCGGGTTTGCTCGCGAGCCGTAGTTGGAGACGAACAGGTAGCGTCCGTCACGGCTCTGGCTCAGGTGGGTGGGTTCGTCGCCCAGGGTGATCTGCTGCTCCAGAACCGATAACCTGCCGCTGGTCGGCGCCAGGATGAAAGCGCTCACACGTCCCACCGGGTCAGGGTGTCCCGGCCCGTTCTCGTTTACCGCGTAGACCCGGTTGCGGTTCAGGTCCAGGGTCAGCCAGGACGGGTTGTGGGTCCGTACGACCTGTAGCGGTTGTGGTTCGATCAGGCCGGTTTCGGCATCGAACTGCATGCGGTAAATCCCTTCGCTGCTGCCTTCGCTGGTGTAGCTACCGATCAATACTTGATACATGGGTGCTGCTGCTCCCGAGGTGCTGAATGCCAAGAGGGCGGCGGCAATGCCGAGGCGTTGCCGCCGCAGTAGGCCGCGCAATGAACTGCGCATGGGCTGCTCCCGTCATGTCGAGGGGGCGTGCGCCCCTGATCTGGATTGGAGCGCGGAAGCGGAAAAAGTTTTCCCGACATTGTCGATTTCTCCCATCGCCGGTCGACCAGAGAAAACAGCAATCGTCCTCGGGGCTGCCGCGATGCGCTATTTGTGCCTGGTCTACCTGAATGAAGACGCCGTGGCGGCACTGCCGACAGGTATTCATGCCGAGCTCGATGCCGAGTGCCGTGAATACCACGCGCAGCTGCGGCGCAGCGGCGAGCTGATCGTCGCTGAAGCGCTGCAGCCGGTGTTGAGCGCTACCACCCTGCGCCGCCAGGGCGACCGCCTGCTCCTGCGCGACGGGCCGGTGCGCGACGGCTCCGAGCAGCCCGCGGCGATCTATCTGTTCGAGACCCAGGACCTCAATGATGCGATCCGTCTGGCCGCGCGCTTGCCGGCGGCACGGCTGGGCAGCGTCGATGTGCGTGAGCTGGGGGCACGGGCGCCGCCTTGAGACGCCGCGATTGTGATTGAGCCGAATCATCAACCAAGAGGACAGCGAGATGAACAGCCCCAGCCAAACGCAGGACGAAACCCGGATTCGCCAACTCACCGAAACCTTCGAAAAGGCCACTGTACGCAAGGACCTGGACACCATCATGGCGCAGTACGCCGCAGACGTACGGGCCTTCGATGCGGTCGGTCCGCTGCAATTCAAGGGCGCCGATGCGTACCGCCAGCACTGGCAGAACTGCTTTGATTTCTGCCAGGGCGAGGGCTATTTCGAAATCAGTGAGCTCGAAATCAACGTCAGCGGAGACGTGGCCTATAGTCATTTTCTGAGCCATTGCGGCGGCACCGATGAAAAAGGCGACATGCAGTCCGGATGGATGCGCGGCAGCCGTTGCTGGCGTCGGCAGGACGGCGACTGGAAGGTCGTCCATGAGCATTTCTCGATGCCATTCGACATGGCCAGTCGGCAGGTCAACTTCGGCATTGAACCCGAACCACGGGCTGGCATTGCCAGCTGATCGACCCCTTCGTCCCGTCGCTGCCCGCACGGCAGCCGGCGGGCGCTACCGGAGAAGGACATGAAATACTTGTGCCTGGTCTATTACGACGAGCAGCGCGTGGATTCAATGACTGACGAGCAGTGGGCGGCGCTGGTCGAGCAATGCGTTGCCAACAGTGAGCGGCTGAAGAAAAGCGGCCAGTTCCTGGCCGGCGAGCCGCTGCAATCAGTGCGTACTGCCAAAACCGTACGGGTTCGTGAGGGCGCGGTGTCGGTCGTCGACGGCCCGTTCGCCGAAACCCGCGAGCAACTGGCAGGCTTCTATCTGATCGAAGCGCAGGATCTGGATGAAGCGCTGCACCTGGCGGCGAAGATCCCACCCGCGCAGCTGGGCAGCATTGAAGTTCGCCCGTTGCGCCAGTTACCTGATCGTTGATCGATGCCTGAGCGGGGTAGGTCGCCCTCGACCGAGCACATCGGTGCTGGACCGACGCTGGCCGAAATCGACACCCTGTACCGCACGCAATCGCGGCGGGTGTTGGCGACGCTAATCCGCCTGTTGGGCGATTTCGAGCTGGCCGAGGAAGCCCTGCATGACGCCTTTATCGCGGCGGTGCAGCAGTGGCCGCGTGACGGTCTGCCTTCCAATCCTCGTGCCTGGCTGGTCTCGGCTGGTCGCTTCAAGGCCATCGACGGGCTGCGCCGGCGGGCACGTTTCGACGCATCCCTGAGCCTGCTGGCCGATCAACTGGACAGCCACAACGAGCTCGAAGGGGAGCGTGAAGACCTCGAAGACGACCGCCTGCGGCTGATCTTCACCTGCTGCCACCCGGCGTTACCGGCCGATGCGCAGGTGGCGCTGACGCTGCGCGAAGTCTGCGATCTCAAGACCGAAGAGATTGCCCGAGCCTTTCTCGCCTCACCCAGCACCATTGCCCAACGCATCGTCCGCGCCAAGCAGAAGATTCGCGACGCGGGCATTCCCTACCGTGTACCCACACGCGAGGAGCTGCCGGCTCGGCTGGATAACGTGAAGCGGGTGATCTACCTGGTTTTCAATGAAGGCTATTCCGCCTCCCACGGCAGCGAGCTGACCCGTGCCGACCTCAGCGCCGAGGCCATCCGTCTCGGGCGTCTGCTGCTTGAGCTGTTGCCCGATCCTGAGCTGATGGGGTTGCTGGCCCTGATGCTGTTGCATGACTCCCGCCGCGCCGCGCGTACCGATGAGGCGGGCGAGCTGGTGCGCCTCGACGAGCAGGACCGCAGCCGCTGGAATCAGGCGCAGATAGTCGAAGGCGCCGCGCTGGTAGAGCGGGCGCTCGCCTCCAGGCGCTTCGGCCCTTACACCGTGCAGGCCGCCATCGTTGCCGTGCATGCCGAGGCGCAGAGTGCTGCGCAGACTGATTGGGCGCAAATCGTCGGGCTTTACGACCTGTTGCTGCGCATCAGCCCGTCGCCGGTCATCGAACTCAACCGCGCGGTAGCCCTGGCGATGCGTGATGGCGCCGAGGTCGGGCTGGCTGCCATCGACGAGCTGTTGGTCCGCGGCGAACTGCGCGATTACCACCTGCTGCACTCCGCCCGCGCTGACTTCTGCCGTCGACTGGGCCGCCTGAACGAAGCCCGTGAAGCCTACCGAACCGCGTTGGGCCTGGCTCAGCTGGAGCCGGAAAAGCGCTTCTTGCAGCAGCGCCTCGATGAGCTGGATGCCGCGCAGCGCGTGGCTTGAAAGCGATCGTGAGCAAGCTTGCTCCGACAGGTTGACGTTCCCGAGGAAGTGGTAGGTATCTCCATGAGTCCGCGGTTACCGCCACGATCAATCGCCCTGTACCGACATTCCCACACATTCGCTATGCAGGGTCCAGGGGGCGGTATCAGCTGTCGCCGCTTCCCACCGGCAGGTAATCGCTGCGACTCAGTCCGTGGCGCTGCATCTTTTCGTTGAGGGTGCGGCGGGGCAACTGCAGTTGCGCCATGACTTCGCTGATGTTGCCTTTGTGCTGTTGCAGGGCGCTGTGCAGGCACTGGGCTTCGAAGGCTTCCATCTGGTCGGCAAGTGACGTGCCGGCAACGATGGTTGGAGCCGTGGCGGGTGCAGGCGGGGTGAGGCCCAGGGCATGGCGTTCGGCGGCGTTGATCAGTTCGCGGACGTTTCCCGGCCAGTCGTGGCTGAGCAGCTGCGCCAGCTCGGCCGGGCTGGCCGGCAGCGGATCTCGGCCGTGGCGTTGCGCG
>Ga0208814_1000058_pt1 | contig 90163 bp, 83 predicted proteins | sample MalvirAntarct_55_FD_184253 | JGI IMG/M metagenome (GOLD analysis project Ga0208814, IMG submission 184253) | Marine viral communities from the Global Malaspina Expedition - Malaspina viral metaG Antarct_55 (SPAdes) (version 2) | ecosystem: Environmental > Aquatic > Marine > Oceanic | place... | reverse complement strand
TATGTCATACAGGCGGCGATCCTGCTTCGACAACCGCAAGCCGTAGCGCTCGCTCATGTACAGGTAGGTACGGGCAATGGTGCCGCGGGCGTAGGTCGGCGGCATGGCAGTGCGTTGCTTGAAGTTCACCACGAAAGGGCAGGCGCCATACTGGCTGGGTTTTTCGCTCAGCATGCCGAAACCATAGTTGCTGCGGTCACCGTTCACTTCACCGACAACCGGCACCAAGTTGTGCAGATCGGCTTCCGCCTGGCTGAATACCGGGTCGCTGGACGTACAGTGCTTGCGCCCGCCATCCTGCCAGCATTGGCGTTGATGGCCGATCACCCAGGCCGGCACGATGTGTTCCCACTCCACCCTCGCGGCACGCTTGGGTTGCTTGCGCGGTACATAGCCACAGCTGGCCATGTCTATCTGCTTGCCCTTGAAGGCACAGCGGCAATAGAAATCCACCGGTCGCTCGGCGTACATCTGCCAGGCAATCTTTTTAGCTTCGCGAAAGGTGCGTGGCGCGTCGGCGTGGAGCTGAACAGAAAAAAGCAGGGCGAGCAGAAGCAGGCTGTATCGGCGCATGGGGTTCTCGACGACTAACTGAGAATCGCATCCATGCGGGGCGCGCTATCTTACGTAATTGATATATAAATCCATATATAACAATAACTTACATAATGTCATTGGGCCTGCTTGCGACCCAGGCGGTTGATCTGCAGCGAGGCCAGAATGATCAGTCCTCCGACCGTCAGCAGTACAAGGTTGGTCTGCGTGCCCCAGAACAACAGATTGAGAACCAGCCCCACCGGCACCGCCATGTTGTTCATCACCGCGAGAGTGCCGGCATCGACCAGGGTGGCGCCCTTGTTCCAGCAGAATTGCCCGAGTGCCGTCGCCAGCACGCCCATCCACACCAGTACGCCCCACTGCGCAGTGGTGGTCGGCAGCTTGTCCGGGTTGCCGAACAGCAGCCAGGCCGGCAGCACGACGACCAGCGCGCCAATGAAGAAGTAGCCGAAGCGACGGTGGAGTGGGATATCAGACGGGTAGCGCTGCGCCAGATGCTTGTAGCCGACCTGGCCCGCGGCAAAGGTGAAGTTGGCCAACTGCATCAACAGGAAGCCACCGAGAAAGTCATTGGAGACGCCGTCATAGCGAATCAGTCCGGCGCCCAAAACCGCTACGGCCGCGGCGACCAGAGCCCAGGGGTTGAAACGACGGTTCAGCGCATCGTCGATCAATGTCACGTGGAGCGGCGTCAGTACCGTGAACAGCAGCACTTCCGCCACCGTCAACACGTTGAAACTCAGATACAGGCAGAGGTAGGTGACGCCGAACTGCAGCGCGCCGACCAATGTTACGCCGCCGATGAAGCCCGGTGCCACGCCGCGCCAGCGGGTCAGCGGGAGGAATACCACGCCTGCCAGCAACACGCGTGTCAGCACAGCGAAGTAGCTGTCCACCTGGCCAGCGAGGTAGGCACCGATCAGGTTGAAGGAAAACGCCCAGAGCAGGGTGACGAAAATCAGGTAGCGCATGCCGACTCCTCAGAAGGTCGGCGACCTTAGCGGCTCGGCGGCAAAGAGGGAAGGCCCGGTTTGAGCCGCGTTGGTCATGGGCACGCCTGGAGCCGGCGCGCCCATGCTGTGGCTTACGCCGACTTGAGCGAGGCCATGTCGATGACGAAACGGTATTTCACGTCGCTCTTGAGCATGCGCTCGTAGGCCTCGTTGATGGTCTGGATATCGATCATCTCGATGTCCGACACGATGTTGTGTTCAGCGCAGAAGTCGAGCATCTCCTGGGTCTCGGCAATGCCGCCGATCAGCGAGCCGGCGATGCGGCGACGCTTGAATATCAGGCCGAACACGCTGGGCGAAGGATGCGGCGAGGCAGGAGCGCCTACCAGGGTCATGGTCGCGTCACGCTTGAGCAGCGCAACGAAGGCGTCGAGGTTGTGCGGCGCGGCGACAGTGTTGAGGATGAAGTCGAAGCTGTTCAGATGCGCGGCCATCTCGTCCCGGTTCTTCGACACCACCACTTCGCTGGCACCGAGGCGCAGCGCGTCTTCCTTCTTGTCCGGCGAGGTGGTGAACAGCACCACGTGCGCCCCCATGGCATTGGCGATCTTCACCGCCATGTGACCAAGGCCACCGAGGCCGACCACGCCAACCTTCTGGCCGGGTCCGACCTTCCACTGGCGCAGCGGCGAATAGGTAGTGATCCCGGCGCACAGCAGTGGCGCGACGGCCGCCAGGTTGGTTTCGTCATGTGAGATGCGCAGGACGAAATGCTGGTCCACCACGATGTTGTCCGAGTAGCCGCCCAGGGTGTTCTCGCCACCGCCGAAAGCTGGACCGTTGTAGGTGCCGGTAAAGCCGTTCTCACAGTATTGCTCCAGCCCTTCGCCGCAGGACGAGCAGGTTCGGCAACTGTCGACCAGGCAGCCGACGCCGGCCATGTCGCCGACCTTGAAGCGGCTGACCGCCTCACCAACGGCCGTTACCCGCCCAACGATCTCGTGGCCCGGGACGGAAGGGTAGAGCGTGTTGTTCCATTCGTTGCGTGCGGTATGCAGGTCCGAGTGGCAGACGCCGCAGTAGAGAATGTCGATCTTTACATCGTTCGGTCCGACGTCGCGGCGGGTGAAGGAATAGGGTGCGAGCGGCGTGCTCGGGTCCTGGGCGGCATAACCGATGGCATTGCTCATGGCGACTCCTGAGGCTGATTGTCTGGACGAAACGCCCATCCTAGTACCAGAGGCCGTCAAGCGGTTGCACGATTCTGCTGATGAATGATGCGTTCCTGCATGAAGCAGGGGGGCGAGAAGTCATGGAGTGGCGGGAGCGGCGCCCAGGGGGTGGTTTGTGCTCAATGCTTCCGCCGGTGGTGCGGGGACGGCGAGCCCGGTTCGGGCTCGCCGTCTGGCCTCAGGCGGCTTTGGATGTTGCTTCGCGCAAGGCTCTATTCAGGGCACTGAACAGCGCACGGATGCTTGCGGTGGTGATGTTCTCGTCAATCCCGATGCCGTGCAGCGGGCGTTCGCCGTCCAGACGAACTTCGATATAGGCTGCTGCGCGTGCATTGCTGCCAGCGCCGATCGAGTGCTCGTGGTAGTCCATGATCCCCAGCTTGACCGGCAAGCCGGCAACCAGCGCCTCCAGCGGGCCCTTGCCGATGCCGCGCCAGTGCATGATCTCGCCTTCGGTGGCGACCTCCACGTCGACGGCGCTGGTGCCGTTCTCTTCCTGCAAGCGGTGGCTCTTCAGCGCATACGGGGCAGTAGCCTGCAGGTACTCGCTTTCGAGCAGCGCGTAGATCTGCTTGGCGCTCATTTCCAGGCCGAGACGATCAGTTTCGCGCTGCACCACCTGGCTGAACTCGATCTGCATGCGGCGCGGCAAACTGATGCCGTACTCCTGCTCCAGCAAGTAGGTGATGCCGCCCTTGCCGGACTGGCTGTTGACGCGAATCACCGCCTCGTAACTGCGACCAATGTCGGCCGGGTCGATCGGCAGGTAGGGCACTTCCCAGACCCCGTTCGGATCCTGCTGGCTGAAGCCCTTGCGGATAGCATCCTGGTGCGAGCCGGAGAAGGCTGTATGGACCAGATCGCCGACATAGGGATGGCGCGGATGGACCGGAAGTTGGTTGCACTCTTCGACTACCTTGCGCAATGCGTCGATGTCGGAGAAGTCTAGCTGCGGATCAACGCCCTGGCTGTACATGTTCAGCGCAACGGTGACCAGATCAACGTTGCCGGTGCGCTCGCCGTTACCGAACAGGCAGCCCTCGACGCGATCCGCACCGGCCATCAGGCCCAATTCGGTGGCAGCAACGCCCGTGCCGCGGTCGTTGTGGGTGTGCAGGCTGATCAATACGCTGTCGCGCTTGTTGATCTTGCGGCCGAAATATTCGATCTGATCGGCATAGATATTCGGCGTCGCGGCCTCGACGGTGGCGGGCAGGTTGAGGATCAGCTTCTTCGTTGGCGTCGGCTGAAACACCTCGATGACCGCGTTGCACACTTCGACGGCGAAGTCGGTCTCGGTGGAACTGAACACCTCCGGCGAATATTCGAAGCGCCAGTCGGTCTCCGGCGCGGCATCGGCCAGGCGCTTGACCACCTGCGCGGCGTTGACGGCGATGTTGATTACACCGGCCTTGTCCTGGTTGAAGACGATGCGACGGAAGCTCGGCGCGGTTGCGTTGTAGTAGTGGACGATGGCCTGCTTGGCGCCCTTGAGCGACTGGAAGGTGCGAGTGATGAGGTCTTCGCGGGCCTGAGTCAGCACCTGGATAGTGACGTCATCCGGAATGTGTCCACCCTGTATCAGCTCGCGAACGAAATCGAAATCGGTCTGCGATGCGGAGGGAAAGCCCACTTCAATTTCCTTCAGGCCGACCTGAACCAACGTCTTGAAGAAGCGCATCTTCTTGCCCGCGTCCATCGGCTCGATCAGCGATTGGTTGCCGTCGCGCAGGTCGGAGCTCAGCCAGATCGGCGCCTGGGTAATGGTCTGCGATGGCCAGGTACGGTCAGGCAGGTTGATCACCGGAAAGGCGCGGTATTTGTTTGAAGGATCTTTGAGCATTGTCATGGCGATTTCCTTGAGCTGCTCCCCAAAGCGCGGCGCAAATCGGGGAGGGCGGAGCAGGTCGATGCGGTTCTATGGTTCCGAATGTAGGGCTCGTGCGTATTGGATTGCAACTCTCTCAGAAAAAATGGTGAAAACCACTAATAAATGATTATTTGAGGGAGATATATTTCAACTCTTTGAAGTAATCGACGGTCGATTGCGCAACGAAATTGCGGCCCCGTGTCGCAGTCACCCTTGGCCTTGCAGCATGCGATCATCCGGCCACGACGAGCAGTAGCCGCTCCACGGCAGGATTATCGTGAGACGTAGAGGACATTTCACAGCGGATCTCTGGCTTGGCCTTTTTGCCATGCTGATGATTCATGTGGGTCCGCTCTATTCAGCTTCGCAGCTTGGGCCTGCCCAGTCCGCTACAGCGGCATCAGCCGCCCATCAGCATCATCACCAGGCACAGGGCCATGCGCCAAAGGCGCATACAACTTCGCGCTCGGTTGGCCAGCCGGCCTGGCTCGCCTCGCTTGACCTCTGTGGTTACTGTGAGCTGCTGACGCTGAGTCCGCCACTGGTGCTGTCGTTCGCGCCGACCCTACCTTATTTCTCGCCTTCTTTTGCACGGCTGAGTGCGCAACCGCCACTGCCGGCCATGCCGCGCCTTACTGGCGGGCATGCGCGGGCACCACCTGTACTCCACGGCTGATTTCCGAGCCGCCAGCGCGCGGTTTCTCATACATTTCAGAAGTGGAAGATCCTTATGTCCAGAATCACCCCTGCACGGGCGGTAACCTCACGCCTGCCCGGCAACTTTTCTCTGCGTCCGTTGCGCCTGCGCTGGCACTTGGCGCACGTCGCGCTGCTTAGCGCCGTCGCAGCCCAGAGCATGGCCGCCCAGGCGGACCCCAGGTCGCCGATCCAGCTCACTCCCATGGTCGTCACCGGGGTGGCGCAGCAGTCCCCGCTGACGGTGGTCACCGATCCGAAGATCCCCCGTCAGCCGATGCCGGCCAGCGACGGCGCCGATTACCTGAAAACCATTCCGGGGTTCTCGGCGGTGCGCAACGGCGGGGTGAACGGTGATCCCGTTTTCCGAGGGATGTTCGGCTCGCGCCTGAAACTGCTCAGTAATGGCGGCGAGATGCTGGGTGCCTGCCCGAATCGCATGGACTCGCCTAGCTCCTATATCAGTCCGGACACGTTCGACAAGCTGACGGTCATCAAAGGGCCGCAGACCGTGCTCTGGGGGCCAGGCGCCTCGGCCGCTACGGTGCTTTTCGAGCGTGAACCGGAGCAGTTCAGCGAGCCGGATTACCGCCTCAACGCCAGTCTGCTGACTGGCTCCAATGGCCGCTTCGACCGCAACCTCGATGCCGCTGTGGGTAGCACACAGGGCTACGCGCGGCTGATGGCCAACAGCTCGCAGGCTGATGACTACGCGGACGGCAACGGCGATACAGTGCCGTCGCGCTATGACAAGTGGAACACCGACATCGCGCTAGGCTGGGTTCCGGATGCGGATACCTTGGTCGAGCTGACCGCTGGCCGGGGAGACGGCTTCGCCCGCTATGCTGGACGAGGCATGGACGGCAGCCAGTTTCAACGTGAAAGCCTCGGATTGCGCTTCGAGAAGACCAGTATCGGCGAGACCTTCTACGGGCTGGAGGCGCAGGTTTATTACAACTACGCCGATCACATCATGGACAACTACAGCCTGCGCGACTTCGTCCCGACGATGATGATGACAAAGCCGACCCTGTCGCGGGTCGACAGGCGCACGCTCGGTGGCCGCCTGGTCGGCACCTGGCAATGGACCGACGTCGAGGTAAAGGCCGGCATTGATGCGCAGCGCAGTGAACATCGCAAGGTCATGAACCCGACCGGTGCGGTCAATCAGATGGTAGCGGCGGCGGATAGCGACTCGCTGCCCTGGGTGCCGGATGCCGTCCTGCACAGCTACGGCCTATTCGGCGAGCTGATCTGGCAGCTCAGCGAGCGCGAGAAACTTATCAGCGGTCTGCGCCTGGATCTGCACGAAGCGACCGATGAGCGTGCGTTCTTCAACAGCCATCATCCGACGCTGAAAAACATGATGGGCATGCCGGTCAGTCAGGATTGGACCAATCCCAGCTCCGGAGACACTCGGCGTGACACGCTTTACAGCGGCTTCATGCGCTACGAAAGAGAACTCTCCGGGATGCCGGTGACCGGATATGCCGGCCTCGGCCATGCCGAGCGGTTCCCTGATTACTGGGAACTGTTCGTCTCCAACCCAGGGCCGGTCGGCACGGTACAGCCGTTTGACTCTGTTCGGCCGGAGAAGACCACGCAGCTTGATGTCGGACTGCAGTACGCCAAGGGCCCGCTGCAGGCCTGGGTCTCCGCGTACGCCGGTCTGGTCGAAGACTACATTCTGTTCAGCTATGTGCCTGGGGTGATGCCCGGCATGCTCCGCGCGGAGGTGAGCAACATTGACGCCACCATCGCCGGTGGCGAGCTGGGCGCAAGCTACCGCTTCAATCGCAACTGGAAAGGCGACGCAAGTCTGGCCTACGCCTGGGGCAAGAACCGCAGCGATGACCGTGCCATGCCGCAGATTCCGCCGCTGGAGGGGCGCCTCGGGCTGACTTACGAACGTGAAAACTGGAGCACCAGCGGGCTCTGGCGAGTAGTCGCTTCACAGGGGCGGGTCGCTGAAAATCAGGGCACCGTGGTTGGCAAGGACTTCGACGAGAGTGCCGGCTTCGGTGTGCTGGCGGTCAACGGTGCTTATCGTTTGGACCAGCATTTCAAGCTCAGCGCCGGTGTCGACAATCTGCTGGACAAAGCCTACAGCGAGCATCTCAACCTGGCTGGCAGCGCAGGCTTCCCCGACTACGGGCTTGACGCTACCCGTCGCGTCAATGAGCCGGGCCGCACCTATTGGGCGCGGCTCGACATCAGCTTCTGACGGCTCTCGTCTGGGCAGTGAGCATCACGGCCTGATGCTTCACTGCCCGGACGATCAACCGTGCCGGGACTGGCTTTCGTTGCGATTGTCGCCGGGTTGGAGCGGCTCGGCTAATGGTCGGCTGAATAACTGGCTGACCGAGCCATAGCCCTCACGCATATCCGCACCGCTCGGGTGCTGGAACACGCGCAGACCGAACTCAGGCAGGATCGCCAGCAGGTGGTCGAAGATGTCTGACTGGATCGCCTCGTACTGGGTCCAGGCTACGGTGTTGGTGAAACAGTAGACTTCCAGAGGCAAACCGTCAGCGGTGGGGCTGAGCTGGCGCACCATCAACGTCATACCCTGATGGATACCGCCATGGCTGCGCAGATAGCGTTCCACGTACGCTCTGAAACTGCCGATATTGGTGATTCGTCGAGTATTCACCGGCTCCTTGCCGCGCTCCTCGAGCTTGGCATTCCACGCATCGATCTCACGGCGTTTCTCGGTGAGGTACTCATCCAGCAGATTGAAGCGATGCAGATGCTCACATTCTTCGCTACTCAGAAAGTGCACGCTTTGCTGATCCAGAAACAGGCTGCGCTTGACTCGCCGCCCGCCGCTTTCCTGCATGCCTCGCCAGTTCTTGAACGAATCGCTGATAAAACGCTTGGTCGGGATGTTGCTTACGGTCTTGTCCCAGTTCTGCACCTTTACCGTATGCAGGGCAATATCAATGACGTCGCCGTCTACGTTGAGCTGCGGCATTTCCACCCAGTCGCCCACTCGGATCAGGTCGTTAGAGGTGATCTGCACACTGGCCACTAATGAAAGAATGGTGTCTTGAAAAATCAGCATCAGGACCGCCGCCATGGCCCCGAGGCCGGACAGCAGGATCAGCGGTGAGCGGTCTATTAGGGTGGCGATGATGAGGATGGTGGCGACCGCGTACAGCACGATCTTGATGACCTGCAGGTAGCCCTTGATGGGGTGCACATGCGCATCGGCCCGTCGCTGATACATCATGTTGATGATGTCCAGCAATGCACCCAAAGCGAGGGCAATGGTCAGCACGATGAAACCACCGCAGACATTGCGTACAACGGTGACGGCTGCTTCCGGCAGGCCCGGGACGGCATTTACTCCAATCGACAGCACCAGTGCCGGCACGATGTTGGACAACCGACGAATGATGCCGAAGTCCTGCAGCTGAGTTTCGCGAGTGCTGCGCAGTATTTTGTACAGACCGCTCACCAGGATGCGCTTGACCACCCAGTTGGCCAGCCAGGCCGCAAATATCAGCGCCGCGCTGGCGACCAGCGTCTCCAGTTCGGCATGCTCGCCCAGCCATTCCAGCCAGACCTTCATTTCTTCCTGCATCGTGCCGCTCCGTCAGTTGGCGTCGGACCACAACCGCGTGCCAGGGGGTGTTCCTCTCAGCGAATGAATTCGCGGCTGATCGAGCGGAACAGGTCGGTCCCGGCCTGTTCCATCCACTCGAAGGCAACCATTTCTCGGGAGACGATGCTGGCACCGGCCTGCTGCATGCGCGCCAGGCCAAGCGCCTTGTCACTGGCGCGGCGCGAGCCGACCGCTTCTTCAACGACGAACACCTGATGACCGCGAGCCAGCAGGTCGAGCACCGTTTGCAGCACGCAGATATGGGTTTCGATGCCGCTGATGATGAACTGCTTGCGCTCGCCACCGGGGCGCTTGTACAGCTCGCCGTCGCGCGCGGCGGAAAAGTGCAGCTTCTCGATGATCGCCTCGTCGCTCATACCGTCACGCAGGATTGCGATCGTCGGGCCGAGGCCCTTGCTGTATTGCTCGGTGATCAGTACCGGAACACCGACGCGCTGGGCTACCTGGATCAGCCAGGCGCTGTGCTCGGCCAACGCGGTGTGGCCTTCGATGGAGGGGAATAGCCGTTCCTGGATGTCGATGATGACGAGCGTCGAGTCCTGCACATTGATGAGCATAGGGGGATCCTTGTTGGTTCAGGGTTTGAACGCACCGATGAAGATCGACGGATCGACCCGTGCATCGTTGAGGCTGACGTTCCAGTGTAGATGCGGTCCCGTGGCCCGGCCGGTGGAACCGACCTTGCCGAGCACGGCACCGCGGGACAGTTCGTCGCCGACCGTCACGTCTATCTGTGACAGGTGACAGAACATGCTGATCAGTCCCTGTCCGTGATCGACGAACACAGTCTTGCCATTGAAGAAGTAATTACCCGTCAAAATCACCTTGCCGGCGGCGGGAGTCTTGATCGGCGTGCCGGTCTTGGCGGCGAAATCGAGGCCTGAATGGGGATTGCGCTCTTCTCCGTTGAAGAAACGGCGCAGGCCGAACGGCGAGGACAGCGGGCCGTTGACCGGCTTGTCGAACAACAGGTTGCTGGGTTGGCGAGGGCTGAACTGCCGGTAGGCACGGGATTGCTCGGCCAGCTCGCGCTCGATGCGCTTGAGGTCATCAGGATTCGGATTGACCTGGCGCTGGTTTTTCAGCGTGATGTGCTGCTCGCGGTAATTGCGTGGCTCGACTCGAAAGCTCTGTGCCTGGCTGTTGACCTCCAGCGTTTGCTGGCCCGCCTTGACCGTCAGCGGGATGCCGACGACAGCGATCCAGCGCTGGTCGTCTTCACGCAGCACCAGCACCGGCTTGCCGTCGTAGCGTGCTGTCGGGGCGCTGGCGTCGTTGCCCAGGTCGATGACCGCTACGCCGCCGGGTACGGGCTTGTTGAGCAGGCGGGTGAGAAAACCTTCGGCGTGGGCGGGAAGCGTGAGGCAGAGCAGCAAGGTTAGGGCAAAGCGCATGGGAGTCCTGAGCAGAAGTGGGTTAGTCCAGCAGTGACAAGGTGACCGGCGTCTGGTGGTTGTCTTCGACTCTGACGTCCAGTTCGCCCTCGCCGAGGCGTGCCTTGAGCCGTTGGCCGGGCTGGGTCTGATCCGCGCGCCGAATCGCCTGGCCGCGCTCGTCGAGCAGGATGCTATAGCCACGTGACAGCGTGGCGAGCGGGCTGACCACATTCAAGGTCTGCGCCAGCCCCTGTAGCTGTTGGCGATGGCCCTTGAGGGTATCCTGCATTGCGCGCGGCAGCCGGCTGGACAGGTGATCCAGACGTTGGCGCAGCAGGGTCAGGTTTCGCCCAGGGTGTTGCCCGGCCAGGCGAGTCTCGAGGCGGGCGAGGCGTTCCTGCCCGGCGCAGAGGCGACGGTCGATACCCCGCAACAGCCGCTGCTCCAGATCGTCGATGCGTTGGGCCTGCTGTTGCAGGCGCTCGCCAGGGTGGCGCAGGCGACGCATCAGCCCTTCCAGGCGCGTGGCATCGCGGTGCAGTCGGTCGCGCATGCGCAGCAATAGACGCTGGCGCAGTCCTTCGAGTCGCTGGCGCACGTCAGCGCTGCTGGGTGCCAGGAGTTCGGCAGCAGCAGAAGGCGTGGGTGCACGCACATCGGCGACAAAGTCGGCAATGGAGACATCGGTTTCATGGCCGACGGCGGAGACGATCGGCGTCTTGCATGCCGCCACGGCGCGCGCAACCACTTCTTCGTTGAAGCACCAGAGATCCTCCAGCGAGCCACCGCCGCGCGCCAGGATCAGTGCGTCGAAGCCGCCACGGTCGGCCAGTTCAAGCGCGCGGACGATCTGCACTGTTGCCTCGCGACCCTGGACAGGAGTCGGCACCAGCGTCAGAGCGACATGCGGGGCCCGTCGGCGGAACACGGAAATGATGTCGCGGATCACCGCACCGGTGGGCGAGCTGACAATGCCGATACGCCGTGGGTGAGCGGGCAGGGCGCGCTTGCCGGCGGCGTCGAACAGGCCTTCGGCATCGAGCTTTTCTTTCAGCGCCTCGAAGGCCAGGCGCAGCGAGCCATCACCGGCCGGTTCGACGTTGTCGAGGATCAGCTGATAGTCGCCGCGGCCCTCGAACAAGGACACCCGCCCGCGCACCTTGACCGCCAGGCCGTCTCGCAACGCCTGGCGTACACGAAGGGCGTTCTGCCGGAACAGCGCGCAGCGGACCTGTGCGGTCTTGTCTTTCAGCGTGAAATAGATGTGGCCGGACGCTGGCTTGGCCAGGTTGGATATTTCGCCTTCGACCCAGACCTGGGCGAACACGTCTTCAAGAAGCAGCCGCGCACGACCGTTGAGCTGGCTGACGGTCAGCACTTCGCGGTCGAGGTTCAGGCGTTGGAAAGGATCTTTGAGCATGCCGGGGATGATAAGGGAAAAGTTCGCTGGGGGGCGCTGCAGTGTATGACCGAACAGACAGCAGCCGACGCCCCGTCGTTGACCTGAGCAAAGTACAGATTAAGCTGCGCCGCTTTCGTCACCTCCTTTCGAGCCAGTCATGAGCCACAGTCAAGCTATCGTCGTGCCGCGCATTTCAACGTTTCCCGGCCATGAAGCCAAGGCGCGGATGATCTTGCGCTGGCTCGCCGAGCGACGTGTCGTCGAGGCGCTGCCCACCACCTGCGGTCGTGGCGTTGGCGGTATGGGATATGCGATCGGACCGGGCGCACGCAGCGTCGTGCTGCACCCGGATCGCTTGCCGTTCGGCCAGGCGATCAATGGCTTGGAGGTGGTTTCCAAACGCTGCATCTATACCCCAACCCGTGACTTCGCCGAGGAGGCGGGATGCCCTGAGTGTCGCCGCGAAATCGGCGAAGCACTGTTTGAAAGTCTCGATGAGTGGATGCCCGCGCAGACCGATACCTTCACCTGTCCGGAATGCGGACATGAGGACGACATAAACGGCTTTCTGTTCATCCCAGCCTGCGGCTTCTCCAATCTCGGCTTTATTTTCAACGGTTGGGGAGAGGCAGTATTCAGCCAACCATTTCTTGACGAGTTCGCTGCACGCTTGGGATTCGCGGTTGCGGTAGTGGATGTAGAGGCGTGACCGGTCAGTCATTTGTGGGGCCGGGCGGAGCGGGTTGCGCGCGATAGGCCGCACAACCGCATTGAGCGTAATGGTGTGCGTGGGTATAATGCCGCGCTTCCTTTTTCCCGCCTGGGAGCCCCCGCCATGCTGCGTATCAGCCAAGAAGCCCTGACTTTCGATGATGTTCTCCTGATCCCGGGATATTCCGAGGTCCTGCCGAAGGATGTCAGCCTCAAGACCCGCCTGACCCGCGAAATCGAGCTGAACATTCCCCTTGTTTCGGCGGCAATGGATACCGTCACCGAAGCCCGCCTGGCCATCGCCATGGCGCAGGAAGGTGGGATCGGCATCATTCACAAGAACATGAATGTCGAGCAGCAGGCTGCAGAGGTGCGCAAGGTCAAGCGCCACGAAACGGCCATTGTTCACGATCCGGCGACCGTGACCCCCGAAACCAAGATCAGCGAACTGCTGCGCAAGGCTCGCGAGCTGGGCTTCTCGGGGTTCCCGGTGGTGTCGGGCAAGGAGCTGGTGGGTATTGTCACCGGGCGCGACCTGCGCTTTACGCCGAACGTCGGTGATTCGGTTGCCGCGATCATGACGCCGAAGGAAAAGCTGATCACCGTTCAGGAAGGCACGGGGCTCGAGGAAATCAAAGCCAAGCTGCATGAACATCGCATCGAAAAGATGCTGGTGGTGGACGGCAACTTCCACCTGCGTGGCCTGGTCACCTTCCGCGACATCGAAAAAGCCAAAACCTACCCGCTGGCGTCCAAGGACGACCAGGGTCGCCTGCGTGTCGGTGCTGCGGTCGGTACCGGCGCTGATACGGCCGAGCGCGTCGAAGCACTGGCAGCAGCCGGCGTTGACGTGATCGTGGTCGACACCGCTCACGGCCATTCGCGCGGCGTGCTCGATCGCGTGCGCTGGGTGAAGGACAACTTCCCGCAGGTCCAGGTCATCGGCGGCAACATCGCCACCGCCGAGGCCGCGCTGGATCTGGTCAAGGCGGGCGCCGATGCGGTCAAGGTCGGTATCGGCCCAGGCTCGATCTGCACCACGCGCATCGTCGCCGGCGTTGGTGTGCCGCAGATTTCCGCCATCGCTAACGTCTCCGCCGCACTTGAACGCACCGGCGTGCCGATGATCGCCGACGGCGGCATCCGTTTCTCCGGTGACCTGTCGAAAGCCATTGTCGCTGGCGCCAATGCCGTGATGATGGGCTCGATGTTCGCCGGTACCGAAGAAGCCCCGGGCGAAATCGAACTGTTCCAGGGCCGTTCCTACAAGGCCTACCGCGGCATGGGTTCGCTGGGCGCCATGTCCCAGGCGCAGGGTTCCTCGGATCGTTACTTCCAGGACTCCTCTGCTGGTGCCGAGAAGCTGGTGCCGGAAGGCATCGAAGGGCGTGTGCCTTACAAAGGCTCGCTGGCTGCGATCATCCACCAGCTGATGGGCGGCCTGCGCGCCTCCATGGGCTACACCGGCAGCGCGACCATCGATCACATGCGTACCCATCCGCAGTTTGTGCGCATCACCGGCGCTGGCATGGCTGAGTCCCACGTGCATGACGTGCAGATCACCAAGGAAGCGCCCAACTACCGGGTTGGTTGATATTTCTGTCGCTGGAGGCTGATCGCCGAGCGGTTGGATGAGCAATGCCTCGTTCAGCTGCTTGCGTTCAGCCTTCAGCCGTTTTTCCCAGGGGATAAAAATGGCCCATCAAGACATTCACGCTCACCGCATCCTGATCCTGGATTTCGGCTCGCAGTACACCCAGCTGATCGCCCGTCGCGTGCGCGAACTCGGCGTCTACTGCGAACTGCATCCGTTCGATATGCCGGATGAGGACATTCGCGCCTTCGCGCCGCGCGGCATCATCCTCGCTGGCGGCCCGGAGTCGGTGCATGCCGAAGGCAGCCCGCGCGCCCCGCAGGCAGTGTTCGATCTCGGTGTACCGCTGTTCGGCATCTGCTACGGCATGCAGACCATGTCCGAGCAGCTCGGCGGCAAGGTCCAGGGTTCGGATGAGCGTGAGTTCGGCTATGCGCGCGTCGATCTGGTTGGCAAGTCCAAGCTGTTCGACGGTATCGAAGACCATATGGACGATGACGGCGTGTTTGGCCTCGACGTCTGGATGAGCCACGGCGACAAGGTTACCGACTTGCCGGCTGGCTTCCGTATCCTTGCCAGCACCCCGAGCTGCGCGATTGCTGCGATGGGCGACGATGACCGCCGCTACTACGGCGTGCAGTTCCACCCGGAAGTCACCCACACCCGCCAGGGCGGGCGCATCCTGTCGCGCTTCCTGCTTGAAATCTGCGGCTGCGAAGCGCTGTGGACACCGTCCAACATCGTTGACGATCTGGTCGAACAGGTTCGCAATCAGGTCGGATCGGCCAACGTGCTGCTGGGCCTGTCCGGCGGCGTGGATTCCTCGGTGGTTGCGGCGCTGCTGCACAAGGCCATTGGCGATCAGCTGACCTGTGTATTCGTCGACAACGGTCTGCTGCGCTTGCACGAAGGCGATCAGGTGATGGCCATGTTCGCCGAGAACATGGGCGTCAAGGTGATCCGCGCCGACGCTGAAGCGCAGTTTCTCGACAACCTCGCTGGCGAAGCCGATCCGGAGAAGAAGCGCAAGATCATCGGCCGTACCTTCATCGACGTCTTCGATGCCCAGGCCAGCAAGCTCGACAACATTCAGTACCTCGCCCAAGGCACCATCTACCCGGACGTCATCGAGTCCGCCGGTGCCAAGAGCGGCAAGGCGCACGTGATCAAGTCCCACCACAACGTCGGTGGCCTGCCGGAGGAAATGAACCTCAAGCTGGTCGAGCCGCTGCGCGAGTTGTTCAAGGATGAAGTCCGCAAGATCGGTCTCGAACTCGGTCTGCCGTACGATATGGTCTATCGCCATCCGTTCCCGGGCCCGGGGCTGGGCGTGCGCATCCTCGGCGAAGTGAAGAAGGAATACGCCGACCTGCTGCGTCGCGCTGACCACATCTTCATTCAGGAGCTGCGCAACTTCGACTGGTACCACAAGACCAGCCAGGCCTTCGTAGTGTTCCAGCCGGTCAAGTCGGTAGGTGTGGTCGGCGACGGCCGCCGCTACGCCTGGGTCGTCGCGCTGCGTGCGGTGGAAACCATCGACTTCATGACCGCGCGCTGGGCGCATCTGCCGTATGAGCTGCTGGAGAAGGTCTCCAACCGCATCATTAACGAAATCGAAGGCATCTCGCGCGTCACCTACGATGTATCAAGCAAGCCGCCAGCGACCATTGAGTGGGAGTGATATCAGGTCCTTCGAGGACTATCGATACCTATCGATAAGGTGCTGTAACGTGTTGATTTATAATAAAATGCGTCGCGTCACCTATCGGTAGCTATCGCCAGGCAGCGGAATGTTTTGGCGGTACTGGTAACGGTAAGAACCGAAGGCCGGATTCAGACCCTCCCGTTTACTATCGAGACCAAACCGGTCTTTGACGGTAAATCTCTCCTCCGGAAAGCTTCCCTCATGCGGCTTTCCCGGTATCAGCAGGTCTCCTGAACCTGGACGGTAAAAGCCGTCCTGAACAGGAGGAAAACCTCAATGCTGACCGACACCGCACTGCGCAATTTAAAGCCCAAAGCCAAGCCCTACAAGGCTTCCGACCGAGATGGCATGTACGTAACGGTATCGCCCGGCGGTACCGTCACCTTTCGCTACGATTACCGTCTCAATGGACGACGGGAAACGCTGACCATCGGACGGTATGGGCCAGCGGGGATTTCATTGGCCATGGCGCGTGAAAAGCTGCTCGATGCCAAGCGAATGGTTGCCCAGGGCGTATCTCCCTCCTTGGAGAAACAGCGAGCCAAGCGGCGACTGACCGCTGCCAAGTCGTTTGGCGACATGCTGAGGAGATGGCTGACTGATGCGCGTATGGCCGACAGCACGCGATCCATGCGTAAGAGCATCATTGATCGCGACATCCTGCCGGTCTTCGAGAACCGTCTGCTGACCGAAATCACTGCTGACGATCTCCGCATGCTCTGCGCCAAAGTGAAGGGGCGTGGTGCGCCTGCAACGGCAGTCCACATCCGCGACATCGTAAAGCAGGTCTTTGCGTTCGCAATCTTGCATGGCGAGAAGGTCGAGAATCCGGCCGACGATGTGAAGGCGGCATCGATCGCCACCTTCGTGCCGAAAGACCGAGCGCTGACCCCGACCGAGATTCGCCTGGCTTTTCACCAGTTGGAGTCTATTGCGGCGTACCCCACCATTCGGTTGGCCTTGCGCTTGGTGTTGCTAACCCTGGTGCGTAAAAGCGAGCTGATCGAGGCGACCTGGAATGAAGTGGATTTTGAGAACGCCACCTGGACGATCTCCAAGCAGCGTATGAAAGGACGCAATCCCCACGTGGTTCACCTGTCACGCCAGGCTCTGGACATCTTCGTGGCATTGCACACGTGTGCTGCAGGCTCGAGGTTCGTGCTGCCCTCGCGCTATGACATCCACCGCTGCATGTCGCACGCCACCTTGAACCGGATCACCCAACTTATCGCATCGCGTGCCAAGGAAGCAGGGCTGCCGCTGGAGCCGTTTACGGTGCACGACCTGCGCAGGACTGGCTCTACGCTACTCAACGAAGTGGGCTTCAACGGTGACTGGATTGAGAAGTGCCTGGCACATGAGGACGGGCGTTCCTCGCGCTCCGTCTACAACAAGGCCGAATATGCGGAGCAGCGGCGCCACATGTTGCAAGAGTGGGCAGACATGGTTGATGCCTGGATCGATGGTCGGACTCACCTGCCGAAGCTGTTGCCGGACAATGTGTCCGTGCCGGTATTGAGTGCAGCCGTATAAAGGAATGGGCAGGTTGTCAGTTGACAACCTGTCGAATCATACGAATACTGGAGACTATCCATGGCCCGTCCTTCACATCCGAAGAAAGAGATCGAAGAAGCGCTTAAACATGCCGAAGGGCAGGGGTGGCGCATCGAAGTTGGCGGCAGTCACGCCTGGGGGCGGATCTACTGTCCCTATAACGACGAGGAATGTCGCTGCGGCGAGTTCTGCATCACCAGCGTGTGGAGTACGCCGAAGAACCCCAGCAACCATGCACGCGCCTTACGCCGCGTGGTGGACAACTGCACCACGCATCGTACGCAGCAGGATACTGCCGACGGTGCAGAGGAGTAGCACGATGGAATACACCTTCACCCTGAAATACCAACTCGCTGAGGACGACCGTACCCCGGATATTCTGGTCGAGCGCCTTGGCGAAGCGGGCTGCGACGATGCTCTGGTCGGCATCGGCCAGCCGGGTCGACTGGCTCTGGAGTTCACTCGAGAGGCGGAGAGTGCGGATGCGGCTGTGCGCAGTGCACTGGCTGATGTGCGCCATGCAGTGCCCTCCGCTAGGTTGATCGAGGTCGCCCCTGATCTGGTTGGTCTAACCGACGTGGCCGAAATGGTTGGGGTATCGCGACAAAACATGCGCAAGCTGATGCTGGCCAATCCGGGAAGTTTCCCGGCACCGGTGCATGAAGGCAGTGCGTCGATCTGGCACTTGGCGGACGTGCTGGCCTGGCTGCAGGCCAAGGGTAGCTATTCGCTGACAAGGGATGTTCTGGAGGTGGCGCGAGTGGCCTTGGAAGTCAATCTGGCCAAGGAGAGTCGACGTCTACCACGATCGGCTTCTAAGGAGTTGGAGGCTCTTGTTGGCTGAGGCCAACATCGCCTGACACCTTATCTGAGCTCGCCCGAACCGGGCGGGTTTTGCGTAGGCGGACATCCGGGCCGCTCATGTCTTTACGGAGCGTCTGCTTGCGCTCCTCTATCCATGCTTCGACCTCGGCTAAGTCCCACACCACGCAACGGGGTGTCAGGTTAAAGCGTCGCGGGAATTCGCCACGGCGCTCCATTTCGTAGATCGTCGTCTCGGATAGAGGGATGATTTGTCTCAGCTCTTGTCGCCGAATGGTCCGAAGGAATGGCAGAGGGCTTCGCTTCGGAAATTGTGGTAGCGCGTCGTAACCGTCTGTCTCTGGAATGGGCAGTGGCTCGCTGTTTATAGAACTCAGTAAGCTGGGCATATGTGATTGGGCTCCACGTTGCACCAAGGGCGTCTACGAATAGAGACATGGTGCTGTTCGGTACCTATCGAGACAACCTGCTGCAGCGTAGAGGGGCGAAACCTAGATCAAACTGCTAACGCCTCTGTAGTGGTAGGGTTTAGTCGACTGTCGGCAAACGAAGAACAACAGCACCATGAAGGGCCGCTTACGGCCCAGAGCGTGTAAAAACACTTTCGTAGCTTGGGTGCCGCAGCCCAGCGCTGCTGGACGAAGCGATTGCCTAAGCATTTACCACGATTAGCACCGGTAACGTTCCAGAGCGTTTATAAAGCGCTTTAGCGCCTACCGGAGCCGCGAAATACGGGGTTTTTTTTACGCCGCCATCGCCCTCAGCAAGCCTTCGGTGCCGATGATTTTCATAACCCGCTTCATGTTGTAAGCGAGCACATTCAGGCTCATCTCCGCGCTGACTCCTGCGAGCCTACGAGTCAAGAAATGCGTCGAGCCCATCCATTGTTTGAGCGTCCCGAAGGGGTGCTCAACAGTCCGTTTACGAACCCGCATCATCTCTGGCGCTTGGTTCAGACGGCGCTGCATTTTTCTCCAGCACAGTTCATGCTCCCAGCGCCTTACTCGCCGATTTTTGCTCGGCGTGCACTGAGTTTTTAGCGCGCAACTCTGGCAACTTGAACTCCAGTAACAGTGCATATTCATGCCTTTCTCAACACTGGAGAAGCGCCAGGGCAACGCCTCTCCCGCCGGGCAGATGTATTCGTTTTTCGTCGCGTCATAAACGAAGGCATCTTTGTTGAATCGTCCATCAGCCTTGGCACTTGAAGTCATCGGCTTTGGCACGTAGGCGGTGATGTTTGCGTCGTGGCAGGCCAGGATTTCTTCGCCCTTGATGTAACCTCGATCAGCCACTACCGCCAGCGTTTCTGAAGCCATGGCCTCCCGAGCCTGTTTCGCCATCGAGCTGAGCTGGTCGCGGTCAGAGCCGACGTTGGTGACTTCGTGAGCGACGATCAAATGGTGCTGGGTGTCGACCGCTGTTTGCACGTTGTAGCCGACGATTCCGTTGCCACGCGTCATCATCGAACGGGCATCTGGGTCGGTCAGCGAGACCTGCTTGTCAGGCGAATCGTTAAGCTGAGATTCAATCAGCTGAAGCTCTTTCATTTGAGTTTAAGCTTTTCGATTTTCTCTGCGAGGCGCGTAGTGTCTGGTTCGAAGGCAGTTGGCAGTTGCCGATCCGCCGCATCAAGTGCAGCCAGGTAACGGCTGATGCTCGACTCAATCTCTTCCATCCGCCGCTTGAGTTTGGCGCTGGTGAAGTTGCGGTCACGATTGTTGACTGCCTTGAATTTGCTGCCATCGATGGCAACCAGATTTTCTCCGAACAGCCCCAGCTGCTGGCACAGCACAACGAACTGGCGGCAGACGCCGCGAATGGCCTTGCTGTTATCTTTCCGGAAGTTGGCGATGGTCTTGAAGTCGGGTATCAATCGCCCGGTTAGCCACATCAACTCGACGTTGCGTTGGGCTTCTCGCTCAAGACGTCGGCTCGACTGAATACGGTTCAGATAGCCGTAGATATAGATCTTCAGCAGGATCGCTGGGTGGTACGCAGGTCGGCCAGTTTCGGCTGGAATGACGCCTTCAAAACCTAACGCGGCAAGGTCGAGTTCATCGACGAAGACATCGACCACGCGCACCGGATTGGTATCGCTGACGTAGTCGTCGAGGCTCTCGGGAAGCAAGGTGCTTTGACCTCGGTGTTCACCCTGGATAAACCGTTTCATGGGCTTCTCTTACGATGAAATTCTCAGAAATCATAGCAAGGGTTTGTACGAGCGTTTTTACACACTCTGGGCCAGAAGCGGACATGTGAGCTGTGCAGATTCTTGATTTCATACAAAGTAGTAGGAACGGCTCACCGACGTTTGGGAGAGACTTTCTCACATATCTTCAATTGCCCAGCGAGTGATGTCCTGTTCAAACTGCTCCAGTCCAAAGCTAGCAATACGGGGAGCAAGCATTCGCACCTTGCCGAGCATCTCGTTCAGGCTTTCTGAGGGCAAGATAGCCCATTTGAGTTTCGATGAAATCTGGATCGGAATGCCGTACTCATCGAGCGCGGTCAGTAGAGGTTCGTGAAAGAGATTCTCCAACTGCTCTGCGAAAAGCGCGAAGTCTCCGTGATCAAGACCCGCCATGCCGAAGATGTCCTCCTGAATCCGGCTGATAGCCATGAAATCCCGGGGCAGCTTGTAGCACATGATGTTTCTGATGAGCTTGAGCCGTTGCCCGATGGCCTCGCTTGGTGTGCGGCCTTGATGATCTTCGTTGATGGCCTGTTGTAGATATTGAGGAAAATCCTTCTGGCCGATCCGCAGAGCGTTAATGTGCCAGTGCAGCTGTGACCCCGAATGAATGTTGTAGTCTGCAAGCTTATGGGGAAGGTGGTCATAGACCAGCTGACAGAGATACTCCTGCTGATGAGGCTCTGGAATGCCATTCCAGTTCAGCAATTCAAGGCTTCTGGGGTGTTCCCGAAGGATTCGCTCGGCAACCTCAATCTGTCGTTCGATCGGTATGTATCGATTTTCGACCAAGGTTGTTTGAGAAAGGCCAGGAGCAGAATGACCGCCGACGCGCTGAAGAGAGAGATCAGTCAGGTACTCCTTCTCAAGCTTCAGTAGCATACCCATCGGGGAGTTTTCATCTTGGAGGCCGACTGGGTACTCGACGGTCTGATCCGTCTCCACAGGAGGGCTCTCAAGCATGTACACCTTGCCGATGAAGTATTGGTTCATGCGGCCAGCACGCCCCGAGATGTTCTTGAATGTGAAATGGTCAAAGGGCGTGTTGCTGACCCGGCGATCGTAGATAATGACGCTCTCGGCTGAGGTGTTTACGCCCTCGATCATCGTCGACGTACAGATGATGTGCCGGATTACTCCCTCGTTGAATAGCTTCACGAAGTACTGTTGCAGGGCGCGGGGAACGCCCCCATGGTGGATGCCTATCCCCAAGGAAATGGCCTTGGCCACATTCCACTGGGGATGATAGTGCTCGGATATCCATTGAGCGATGGGGGCAGTGGCCTCCACTAGAGCAAATTTTCCCTCATCGATTAGCAATTGGGCGACCCGGTTGGCGCTGGCGGGTGATTGGCAGTAGATCAGCGTAGGACTGGTGATCTGAGCGCACAACTCAAGCAATTTATCCTTTTGTGCGTTGCCGTTGAACGGAAGGTTGAAGTAGTGCACGTCTACTGCAACGGTCGCAAATGTGGACGGAATGAAGTTGTATTCGTAGGCATCTAGTCCTTGGATATTCTGGATGTGCGGCCCTAGGAGATAGAACTGCGCCCTCTGCTTCGCGAGCTTGTGGAAGGCCAGACTCAGGTCGATTGCGCGGCCGTTTTCATCACCATCACTGGCGAGATCCAGCTTGTAGAATTCGTCGACAACAACGAAATCGACATCCTCCAAGTCATCACGCTGGAGCACCCTTTCCTGAGTGAGCAGGTAGACGTTGGTAACGTCAGGCACAGCCTCCTGGCTCTGGTGTGTGATCACGTTGTAGTGTGATCGGAAGCGTCTGGTTAGCCTGCGCCTGGTCTCATCAATCAGCGCGATGGTGGGCACGATCACCACGACCTTTCGGAAGTTCTTTTGCGCAAGGACAGCATCAATCACGAGGCTCTTGCCAACGCTAGTCGACGCACTCAGGACAACGTTTCTGCCTTGCGTCAGCAGGCTGAAGACATGAGCCTGTAGCCGATGGAACACCAGCCCCTTTTCAACCCCTTCGACGCGATGCATTTCAACGGCGAGTCGGTCAGAGTACGAGATCTCGTCTATATATTTGGACATATACGGGAAAAGCCCAACAGCGCGTACCAGGCTGAACAGCAAGGACTGCTCGACCTCGTCAAACAAGGCAAGCTTATCTAGGGCGCGGATCACCAGATCACGTCCCTCCCATTCAGGGTCAGATTTATTGACGATCAAGCTGAGCTCCGAAAGTAGCGCGATCCTTGAACCGCTATCTGCGGTAAGCGACTCCAGCTTGCTTTTTACATTTTCGTAATTCATCAGCCGTACGCCCCACAAATCGAATCGAACTCTGCGATCAACTCTACGGTGCTTTGAATGGGAACTAGGTAGACCACTACGCGAACCTGATCGATTTTCGAAGTGAGCTTTCCAGTCAATGTCGTGTAGTGCTCGGTGACTTCGGCCTTGAGATTGCTGATGTACTGGGCCAGGTAGCCGCCAGCCAATGTGTTGCTGTCATAGGCAAGGAGAATGGGAAAACACAGCACCTTCAGAAGGTCTTCCGCCCTGGCGTTGCGACTGAGCGCGGCATTAAATTTTTCGGCGGTTGGCCGGTGATGCTGAGGCTCTCGTAATGTGACGATGATGTTCCTTTCAGCGATCAGCGCGGCCTTCGAAATGGTGCAGTCAAGCACCCTGCAGATCTCATCAAGGTTATCGTCCATTTTTCCCGTAAAGATCATCCTCGACAGGCCAAGCCATAGCTCATCAGGTCGCCCGCGCTCCTGCACGACATGGGCATTACCGAATTCAGAAAGCTTTCCCTGTTCTTCGAAGAAGACCTTGCATGCGATCGGTTGGCTGCCGTGTTTGCTACGCAGGATGGAGTGAAGAATCACCTCAGCAAGAAACCTCTCGCGCGGCAGTGAGGTCCCATTGATCTTGCCGACTGACTTAGCCAGTACTTCTCTGGAATGGTGCACCTGGAAATTGGCGATTTCGCTGGCACGCAGGCAGAATTCTGGAAGCCACTGAACCAAGTGCTCGGCAAACTCACGACATTGCCATTCCTCAAAATCGTACTGAATATCAAAACCAGTAAGCGATCTCAAAAGACTCGCATCGGAGGCCGAGTGGAACTCGACCAAGAACGGTTCCGGCTTTGTCCGGTAGGGTTTAGCGTTGGATGCCGCATCTCGCTCCGCATCTTGGAATAGCGCCTCCAAGCGGTCACCTGCTTGCTCTCGCGTTATGACCTTATTAGCTGCCTCTGTGATCACGTTTGCGGTCGCCGCCTCGTCAGCCCACTCCAAGAACTCTGCATATATCTTTTTGCACTGACTGTGATTCGGTCTCATGCCTTGTTGCTCGGCGAGCTCGAAAAGCAGCTTCATGTTCATGGCTTCCATGGAACCCATAGCACCACACACCTGCCAGACAAAGTTGTCTGCCCAGTAGTTGAAATCGTGCTTTTGATCAGAAAGGGTCTTGGGAAATTTTTTAGCGAGCTTGGAGCCCCGTGACGTAGCCTCGTCGGGAAGAACCCGCTTTTCTAGCTCGACGGTGAAGCATCTCAAGACGTTGGCAACATCGCGCTTGGAGACGATGCGAAATCGAGCATCCCCTGGGCGTTTGTCGCACAGGAGTGATTTTTGAAACAGCGACGTATCTGGTTTGCGGTTGTCTAGCTTAGTGCTCTGATCTAGGTTCCACTTCTTGTCATCTTCCGTTGTTTTGACCTGAATGTACTCATTGATCAACGTCTCGCCCTGGTAGTAAACCGCGACGATATCATCCGCCGTTTCGCACTCAACCTGAACGTAATTGCTGTCGGCGAGCATCTTCAAGATGAAGGACGCAGCAACATGATCTTGATACTTGAAGCCTTGCCTCGCTGCAGGCCCACCCTTGTTCGATGGACGCGAAACCTTTGCCATAACATCCCTGCTTGCTGTCTCGATCGAGGTGTCGGCCACCCATGTTGGCAAAACGCTACCACATAGTTGTTCACAAGGCAGCTTGATAAATGGGGGGGGGGCGGGGGAGGCAGAGCTATATTAGTGGGCAAACTGACCGCATCTGGCCGAAAGCTGCTAAATGATCTTCCGCCGTCCGACCTCACGTTTTCGCTCTGTTGAGGCATCCGGCGATCCGCCGTCGGGCTCGCGGCCTGCGCCCCTCGCCTCGTGCCGAGTCGCCGCCATCCGGCTTTGATCCCTGACGTCTCCGGCCCTTGAGGGCCTGCGCGCTCCGCTTGCCTCGATCCGTGGCATGGATGGAGTGGGGGGCGGTCTTGCTGTTCCCTTTACCGTATCACGGCGTTCTCGCCGTCAAGGGCGGCGCGTGCTTTGCACGCTGGCGTCCTGGCGGCCGTCGGTGACCCCTGACAGCTGCGCTGCGCCGTGCTGGCGCCGGTTCCGGGCAATTCCGCCCGAGCAACCGGAGCACGACCATGTCGCAACTTTCCTTTTCCTCGTTCGATGCCATGCTGCTGGTGCGTGATGCACAGGGGCGCTACCTGCCGGCATCTGTAGACCAGATCCTGAGCGTGGCGCGTCAGGCGATTGATCAGAAGTACCAGCGCGGGGCGCTGTTTGACGCACCGGATGTGGTCAAAGATTACCTGAGTACCAAGCTGGTCGGTTTCGAGCACGAGGTGTTCGCGGCGCTGTTCCTGGACAGCAAACATCGGTTGCTTGAGTACGTGGAGTTGTTCAGGGGTACCATCGACCAGGCTTCAGTGTATCCGCGCGAAGTGGTGAAGGAGGCGTTACGGATTAACGCTGCGGCGGTGATCTTCTCGCATAACCATCCGAGCGGGAATCCAGAGCCAAGCCAGGCGGACAAGGTGCTGACCCAGCGCCTCAAGGAGGCGCTGGCGCTGGTGGAGGTACGCACGCTGGATCACATCATCGTGGGCGGCGAGGCAACGGTTTCGTTCGCAGAGCAGGGCTTGCTCTAGCCGCAGGGGGCTTCGGCCCCCTTTTTTGCTGCGCCGTCGAATGCGGGCGGCATGGAGTCACTTGTTTTTAATCCGCTACCCGTTCCACAGCAGAATCAGCGGCCTTATCCGGCATACGCTCTTTTGGCTTTTTTTGACTACGTCGTGCTTGGCCGCGCTGCCGCTTAGCTTGCTGCTTCGCGTGCAGCGCCTGGTTCGCCGTCACCACGCCAACCGCCTGACCATTCAGGTCCATGCGTGGCGCATTCTCCGTCATGCATGCCCAGTAGCGACTTCCTCGGCACCAGATAGCGACGCCTTGCTTGAGCTGTTCCTTGGTTATTCCGAGCAGATCCAGGTGTTGCTCAGCATCTTGGAGAATCCCTTCCTTTAGCGGTACCTTGGGGGCCGGACTGACCGGGAAAGCCAATGGAAAACGCTTCTGCAACCGCCAGATTGCTTCCACCGCAGGATCTTGCTCGCGAGGCTCTGTCTTCCGAGAAGGCTTCCGCATACGCTGCTGCTTACCATCAGTCTTTTCCTGCACCTTTTCAGCTCGTAGGCGGTCTCGTAGCTCTGCTAGTTGTTCAAAACCCATCGTTCAGTTCGCAGCTTCATCGTTGATTCGTGGCGATAGGGTATCCCATGCAAACGTTTTACACAGCCTGCTTAAGAGTGCGTGAGCGCGGCATCTGACCCGCCTGACTACTGATCGTTGTGGCTGCCACAACCGGCGGTGCCTGGGCGGATATATGTATTGCCTGCATAGCTGGTACGACTCTAGACGTTGTTGATTGCGTCCGTGAGAACGTTTGGGGTAACTGCGTGCCCGTAATGCCTCTTCCTGCTTCGCAGGGGGCTTCGGCCATCTTTGTGCTGCGCCACGGCACACATCACTTGTCGCGGAGGCGTTGGCGAAGTCGTTTTACGTAGGTGCTGTCCGCAAGCTCATCCGGCCCCAAGCCCAACGCGCAATTCGCCAACGAGGCGAGCGCGCCATCGCTGAGCCGAAAATCTTCGGGCAGAGGTCCGCCGCTCTGTGTGCTGTTTTCCTCAATGGCAGCAAACAATGCCTTGAAGAAGTCGGTTCGCGAAGGCCGCGTTCCTGTAGACGCGGCGCGGGTCAGCGGATCGGTCGCCTCCAGGGTGGCGCTATTTGCGTCCGCTGCGAGGGCTCGGACAAGCTGATCCGGCGAGGGCCAGTATTTCAGGTCGAACTGGCCGCAGAGGGCGTCCAGGCGGTCTTTCACATAGGCATTGAACAGTGAGTGGTTCCCGGCCGCCGCCTCGATCACATCGCAAACGTGATAGTGGGTGCGGCTGCTGAAACCAGAGGTTTCATGCAGCCAGGTACGCTGCTCCAGCAGCTGCGCTAACTCTGCGGCCTTTCGCCCAATTTGACGGTTGGTCTCGATGAGTTCGTCTCGCCGGTCGCGGGACTTGGCGATCTTTTCCGGGCTCCAAAAGGCTGCGGTACTCAGCAAAAGGCCCAGCAATACCCTGAGGGCTGGCGGACGCGAGTGCAGCTTCTCGTACAGCTCGCCGTAGGCTGATTTCAGTTCGAGGCCGCGAGTGAGCAGTCGATCGATAATGGCGTTCTCGCTACGCAGAATGCTGCGCTCGGTGTTGTAGCGCTTTTCGCCGATCAGGATGTTTTCGCAGACTTGCTGCGGGGTGGTGGTCTGCGCTGTAGGCATGTGTCATCCCTTATGTTGAAGTCGCTTCAGCCTATTTGACCTTGCTGGGTGTGTCGGTACCCCAAACCACATTGCTTGACCGGCTCTCAGGTACTTCAGCTGTTTGGGCATCCCCGCCTATGGCCGGGCGCGCTGTCGTGCTGTGCATCGAGCCTCGCTGCGCAAGTCTCGCCCTTTGGGTTTCCAACGTTCCCTCGCTGTGCTCGGCTAATGCCTTCGGCCCGGCTGCTCCGGGCCTGCGCGCTGCGCTTGCGAAGGCCGTTGCCCATGCTGCGGCCATCGCCTGTCGATCCGTCTTTCCCTGACTTCATCACCTTGTCGCGACTGTAGCGCGCGGCCTCGCGCCTTCAAGGCGCGCCGGGCCGTGTCCTCGGCTGCGCCTGCGGGCCGCACCATCCCGGCGCTTGCTTCCTTGATGGCACCTGTCCGCGCGCTCCTGACCGTCGCGGGCGATGAACTCAGGAAAGACGGTGGCAACGAGGCCAGCCCAGGTGTTCGTGCCGACCCCACCGGAGGAGCCGAAAGCGGGCTCCGAATCTAGGAATCCGGTGGGGGTTGAACAGCAAACCTTGTCAGAAGAACGACCATGCAACTTGCTTCCAACTTCTCGTACCGCTCCCCGGTGCTGCGCTCGGAATCCCCCTTGTCGGATGAGCAGATTCGCGCCGTGGCGCCGTCCATCTTCGCCGATGCACCGCACGAAAGCCGCTCCGAGCGCTACAGCTACATTCCCACCGCGACTGTGCTGCGGGATCTGCGCGGCGAGGGCTTCGAGCCCTTCATGGTGTGTCAGACCCGGGTGCGCCGGGACGACCGGCGCGACTTCACCAAGCACATGATCCGCCTGCGTCATGCCAGCCAGATTGATGCCCGAGGCGAGGCCAATGAAATCATCCTGCTGAATTCGCACGACGGCACCAGCAGCTACCAGATGCTGGCCGGCATGTTCCGTTTCGTCTGCCAGAACGGCCTAGTCTGCGGCGACACCGTAGCGGACGCGCGCGTGCCGCATAAAGGCGACGTGGCCGCACAGGTGATAGAGGGCGCTTACCAAGTACTGCACGGTTTCGAGCAGGCGCAGGTGTCGCGCGAGGCCATGCGCGCTGTCACCCTGGATGGCGGCGAGGCCGAAGTCTTCGCCCGTGCCGCGCTGGCTCTCAAGTATGGCGATCACGCCAAGCCGGCGCCGATCACCGAACGGCAGGTGCTGGCCCCGCGCCGTCTCGACGACAACCGAGCCGACCTCTGGAGCGTGTTCAACCGAACCCAGGAAAACCTCATTCGTGGCGGTCTGGTCGGGCGCAGCAATAGCGGACGCCGTCAGCGTACCCGCCCCGTGCAGGGCATCGACCACGACCTACGCCTGAACCGTGCCCTGTGGCTTCTGGCCGATGGCCTGCGCCAGTTGAAAGCCTGAAGCCCACCCGGAGGGGCCGTCAGGCGGTCGGCCCCTCATATATTTCGAACGTTGTCGTAACCGTGCGTGGTGTTCCGCCACGGAGAGTTGAATCGAGACCTCGGATCAGCCGACTGCTACCGAAGACGCTATTGGTCCAAGTTTTGAGCGATGTGCCCGACGAGCTTCAGGGGCTCGCGACTGTTCATCACGGTAAACATGAGGTCGCGTTTGCTGCGGGGGAGGGCTTGGGAGCAACGCTTGGCAGTGGCCTTTACTGCCGCATCCGTGCCGTGGAGCTTGGCGGTAAGAAGAAGTGCGATCGTCGCATCAGTCAGGGTCACAAATATCTCGCTTGAGCTGCGAAGTAACGCGGCCGTATTTTACATCTAGCCACATCCATGGAGGAAGGAAGAACTCGAGCGGTCCGTGAACAGCAAACATAACTGCCAACATTAGGCGTGTTGGAAGTCCAGCCAACGAGCCGCAACGAAACGCTAGTTGGCAGGCCGCTGTTACAGCGGCCTGCCAACTAACTCAGCTTAAAGCCACCCCAGATACGGCTCGCCGATACAGCACCACCATCTCATCGAGCAGCGATTCGGCGGCATACAGCGTCATCTTTAGCCGCAGGTCCTGGGGATAAAACCCATCAGGTCCGCCTATCTGCTGCAGTAAATCCTTGACCATATAGGCCCGCAGCTCGGCTTCAGACAACACAGGCTGTCGTGCAGAGGCGCACGCAGCGGATGAAAGCGGCGAGGGCGCTCGTGGGCGGTGAGGGAAGGGTAGAAGTCTGGATTCAAGATCAGCCATTGCCCACCTCCCAGTAGGTGACACAACACTGGACTGCTGAATCGAGGTGGAGCGCGGGGATAAAAAGGACGTATCGCATGTTGCTGGTGCTCCTTGGACAGTTAAGGAGCCGCCATCCAGCCTTCTCACGAGCAAGGGTGGCGGACCGTGCAAGGGTGAGAACCGGCGTCCAAGGGAACCGGCCAGGCCGAAACCTGCCTCACACGGCCCGCCATAGCGTTGCTACAGCACAGTGCAAACACTGGCTGTGCGCTACGGCGCAACCGCGCCTTGGACAAACACGCCGGGTTCTCACGCCCGGTCGCGGGATTTACCGCGACCGGGCCAGTCTAGCGCGAGGGTTGAGGGAGGGCAAACATGCTGGGGCGTACTCGCGATTGAGGCATATTGAAGACAGTTCTGTCGCTTTTAATTAACGCGGTTGCCATTTAGTCACGAGTGTTTCTGCCATTTCCGGATCCACTAAATGTGATGAATGGGCTCTAGCCCGAATGATGCTTCGCATTTCGCCAGGTGTAATACAGTCAAAAGGAGAGTTGACCTCTACGCCGTAATCTATCTGCAGTTCACGCTTCAGAGCCGTCACTACATTGAAGCATCCTATGCAGATTTGCCCAGTAGATTTCCAGGCCGGGCTGTATCGAGTCGGTCCGTGGGTATGGAAGCTAACTTTTCCTTTTTTATAATTGACGATCTGATACTTGGAGCGCTCACATATAGGGCATTTCCATTGGTCCGGTAGTGCAGCCCACATACGAGCGCATCCCGGCAGTGATTGTATGATTGCTAAGAAATTAGGAGGTGGTATGTCTCCGATGCTCTGTTCTCCTGAGCGCCATCTACTGTAGTTAGATTTGTGTTTAAAGGTGCTTCTTGCCATCTCATGAACTAGCGCTTCGCCATTAACTAGCTCTAGTCCGTTGAATCTGCTAAATCCGTTAGATAAGGTAGGTGCCGGGGTCGTTTCCCCTTGATATCTCTCGAACCAATAATCATGTAGCACTGCGGCTTTTGCTACTTCGTATACTAAATTCATTCGTGCAACGTAAGCAGGGCGAGCGAGATTCCAAATTTCTAAAACTTTTACTTTGTCTATAATGTGCGGGGCATGGTTGCGGGCTATAATGAACTGGCTAATCTGCCCAATGGAAAAAGAATGCCAATCAACTTTTCGGCCTGTATCCGAAATGACCTTCTTTGCAGCAGCATCTGCGTTGTTGCAGTCTTCGCAGATCAAAACGGATGGGTAGGCCGAAAACGCTGGTGCCATTCGCTCAATTAGCGCTACCCCGGTACTAGTAGGTTTATCGGTACCGCTCTCGATGAAAACCTTTCTGAATGCGGCTTTTAGTGCATCAGACATATGGTCGTGATGCTCTACGAGTTTCGCAAGGATTTGTCCTTTGCCGCCCAATCTAGAAATTTGAAACTTCCCTCGTGCGCAGCAGGGGCACGTCCAATACTGTGCTGTTTCGATCCAATTGCCGTTCATCTCAAAGAGACTAACTCCATGATGCGCTTTGATTTTTTGTGAAAGCGGTGATATTACTCCATCAAGTGAAATTATTGAGCCGTCAGCGATCCCTTCAATAGCTAACCTTAAAGCTGTCTCTTTTCTCTCCTGAATGTCATCCCTGCTGATTTCGTACTGCTTGGCCCAAATTGCCAAGGCATGTTTAGGGTTGTTATTCATTAAATTCACACCATGGGCGCTTTATACGGGTCCAGGTTCGATTCCTGCTTCCAGCTGTTCCTATAATCAGCCATTAATCTGCATCCTTTGTTTCGAAGACGGGGCGTCGCATTATTCATCGAAAAAACCAAGAAGGAGGGGTGGCCTCGTCTTGCCCGCCAGCCAACATGGGCATCACGCCTCAAGCAGGTTCCTGCAGTGCGCAAAGGCGCTCTCGCTTGTCGTCTGCGATGCAGGCCTTTTTTGCCCGCTTCAGGGAGCAAACCGGTGAAGCGTCCTGCTGTAGGTCCGAGTTGGCCGCACTCCTTTCGGGAAAGTTCGCCCCGCTGCGTCCTTGGCTTGTCGTGAATCCTGACGGTGGTACGGCTGTGCCTCGGGCTTCATGGCAGCAACCGTTCGGCGCAAACAATTTCCCCTCCGCTGTGCGGATTCCTCACCCACAAATTCTGTGCGCCTCTCGGTCCTCCACGTTGTTGCGGCCGCTGTGCGGTGCGGCCAGCCCGACCTCCGTCTGCCGGTTCACAACAAGGACGCGATGGGCGCGACCTTGTACCCCGAAAGGAGAAATCACCATGGCCAACATCGGCACTTTCACCGCACAGAACGACGGCTTCACCGGCACTGTTCGCACCCTGACGCTCAACGTCAAGGTCAAGTTCGTTCCCAACGACAGGAGCAGCGATAACGCCCCCGACTATCGCATCCAGACGGCCGGCGGCTACGACATCGGCGCGGCCTGGGAGAAAGTCAGCCAGACCGATCGGGCATACCTGTCCGTGACCCTGGACGATCCTTCGTTTCCGGCAACGATCTACGCCCGTCTGATAGAAGAGGAGAACGGTACGCACAGCCTAATCTGGTCGCGCAGCAAGTCGGTAGCCTGACCACCTCATCGCCCCGCCCGTTGTGGCGGGGCACTGTTACGGAACTACAGCCGAAAGTGCCGGCGTCATGAACCATGCTATCCAGCGCCGCAATACATTCCAGAGCTCGGCCTTGCTGACGTGCTCGATTCTGGCCGCGTCCTAGCTGGCTCTTCTCAGGCCTCGCCAACACGGCACGTCCGGTGTCGGTGGCACCTGTGCCGTCCGCTTGGCTGATCGCACGGTCGGGCAAAAATCTTTAAGGCAACGACATTTTCGTGCTTTTTCAGAAAGTGTTGGTGGCCGGGCAGAAACGTCAAAGCGCTTTTTACGTCTTTACGGTTCCGTCCGTAGGCGGGTTCGTTCTTTTGGAGCGATGCACAAACCCGTATCGGCAGCTTGGCGGTTTCGTGCACAAACACATTCCGGCAAAAGCGTAGTTGTGACTAACCGTAAGCGGTCAGACCGGCAGTGTCTGAATCGGTGTTTCTGTCTTCTACGGACGTAAGCCTGACCTATCGGGTCATTGTTTAACCCCCGAACGATGCAGGATGGCTCAGCAATGCACGTCCTTGTTTCGTGTCGCGAACAGATGGTTCGGCTGGCGCTCCGGCGTTATTGGTCTTCGCATAGCGGCCGTCGTTTTTCCGTTGCGAGCCAGGGACGGCTACCTCGAAGCAGGGAGGTTGGCCGATGGCTCATCGCAACGCCGAGCAGAGGTGTCCTACCGCGGCCTATCTCTACCTTCTGCACCTTGATGAGCATGCTCTTGCCTGGGAGTACCTGCGCAGAAACCCGGAGTACCAGCGTGACTGGCAAGACTGCGTGCGCCGGGCTGCGGCCGCGCACCGCTGGGGTTTGCGCGTGCTGGAAGATCCGGGGTTGGACGCCCGCGACGCGCATCCGCTCTGGCTTGTCGACCATCCAGGGCTGGTCCAGCTCCACCCCGACGTTTATTCCACACCCGACGCGGCAGCATTTGATTTCTGGAACATTCCGGGCTGCAAGGTCTTGGTCCATGACGGTTGCTGTCTGCGGGTAACGACCGGTTTCGCTGGTTGCCGGATCAGGCTGGCAATGGCGCCAGGCCTGAAAGATGGCGACGCGTTCGTTGTCGCCATGCGCCCAGGCCGCCTACCAGGGTCTCGTGCGCGCGTCATGACTGAAGCGCTGAACGAACTGGCCGCTGGGTCCCATACCACGCCACTGGCACAGACTTTTTCTAGGCCGAGCGCCACCGCCTTGCTTGAACTGCACACTTTGCAAGCGCTGGATGCCAGCCTGGCGGGTGCCTCTCTACGGGAGGTCGCCTTGTACCTCTTTGGTTCCGCGGCGGTAACACAGGGCTGGCATGCCGACGCGAGTCTGCGATCGAAGGTTCGCCGCTTGGTCCGGCGAGGCCGAAGGTTAATGCTCGATGATTATCGGCGTCTGGCACGGCTCTACCTGCAGGGGAGGGCCGTTCCGAGCCATCACCAAAACGACCCTGAGCAGGGGAGTCCAGCTTTCTGAGACTGGCTCCATCCGGCTGCACTGGTGCGGCCGGCTGTCCTGAATGCTGGAGGTTTACCTTATGCGACCTGCTCCTGTGCAGCCTGCTGCTGCGCCCGTCACATCAATGCAACTTGCTGCTGTCCAGCCGCAGCGCTACCTCACGAACGAAGAGGCGGCCACCTACCTTCGCCTGTCGCCACGTACGCTGGAAAAGCAACGTGTGATCGGCGGTGGCCCGCGCTTTCGCAAGTTCGGTCGCCGCGTCATGTATGCCATTGCCGACCTCGATGCCTGGGCCGACCAGCACAGTTTTGAGGCCACCTCCGATCCCGAATACGCCGAGCAGCACTCGGCTGACAGCCGTGCGCGTTGATTGGCGGCCGTATGGCCAGCTCGGAGCACGAGCGTGCCCAGCTCGACCTGTTCCGCGCGCTGCCAGGCGACATGGCGCCGCGCGACAGCCAGGACTTGATGGCACATCCGTTCTTCTCGCTATCCAAGTCGCGGCGTACGACGCCAATCGACTTTCGCACGGCTGGCGTCACGGTGCGTGTGGAGGGCACTCAGGAATATGGCATTGCGACAATCTGGGATGCCGACATCCTGATCTGGGCGGCCAGCCAGATCGTGGCGGCTCGCGATGCCCGCATCGCTCCGTCACGGCTGATGCGCGCGACGCCCTACGAGATCTTGCGCTTCATCGGGCGCGGTGTGTCGCTGCGCGACTATCAGCGCTTAAAGGCGGCTCTGGATCGCTTGCAGTCGACCACGGTGGCCACGTCGATTCGCGAGACGACCGGGCGGCGGCTGCATCGCTTCTCGTGGATCAACGAGTGGAAGGAATTGGCCGACGCTCGCGGTGCGCCGTTGGGCATAGAGATAATCCTGCCGGACTGGTTCTTCGCGGGTGTGTTGGATGCAGCGCTGGTGTTGACCATCGACCCCGCCTACTTCCGGCTCACCGGAGGCATCGAGCGGTGGCTATATCGCCTGGTTCGCAAGCATGGTGGGAAGCAGCCGGACGGCTGGCAATTCGATTTCAGACATCTGCATCGCAAGTCAGGCAGTACCGCGAGGCCCTGCGACTTCGCCTGCGATTTGCGTGCCCTGGTGGCGCGGCAGTCGTTGCCGGGCTATGTGCTGGGCATCGAGCAGATCCCGGAGAGCAGAACCGAACTGCTTACGTTCCGGCCCGTGCCGTCTACGGCACGGGGATAGTCGCGGTACAACCTGTGGACGGGCTCGTGCTATCAGGCGTGTCGGGTATCGTGCTATCGGGCGTGTCCCTATCGTGCTATCAGGCGTGTCAAATCCGCTGTAGGCCAGGGCTGGAGCGGTCTCCAGCGTCCCTTAACTTCTCTAACTTAAAAGCTCTAACTTTTTATAGGCGCCTGCCGTTTCGGTGGACAACCGAAAGACGGCACGCGCTGGCCCGTTCCTGGGTGAGGAGGGCCAGGCCATGATCGTTGCCCTACTCAATCAGAAAGGCGGCGTCGGCAAGACCACCTTAGCGACACATATCGCAGGCGAGCTCGCATTGCGCGGTCAGCATGTCGTCGTTCTAGACGCCGACCCGCAGGGTTCAGCGCTGGACTGGGCGCAACAGGGGCTACCCAGGCTGTTCAGTGTCGTGGGGCTAGCCCGTGAAACGCTGCACCAGGAAGCGCCTGAGCTGGCCCGTCGCGCTGATCACGTCGTAATTGATGGACCACCCCGGATCGCGGCGCTTGCACGCTCTGCTCTGCTGGCCGCTGGCCGCGTCATCATCCCTGTACAACCCAGCCCGTACGATCTGTGGGCCAGCGACGAAATGGTCGCACTGATCCGCGAGGCGCAGCTTTTTCGCCCTGAGCTGGCGGCAGCATTTGTCATCAACCGGCGCATCAGCACCACCATCATCGGCCGTGAAGCGCGTCAGGCGCTGGCCGATCAGCCTATACCGGCGCTTCGTGCTGAGGTTCGCCAACGCATTGTCTTCGCCGACAGTGTGGCCTCGGGACGTCTTGCCTGCGAGACGGCGCCCGACAGCGCCGCCGCGCGCGAGATCACTGCCCTGGTGGACGAGCTGCTGAGGTGGTCGGCATGACCCGAGTTGGCGACAAACGCACGCCCATCGGCGTGCGTCCTCACGCGGACCCGCATGCCGAAGCCTGGGTTCGTCAAAGGGACGCCAACGTCGTGCACAGGCGCGACCTCTACAGCGCGCGTCTGACCCTCGATATCACCCCGGCGTTGCGCGCCCGGATCAAGGTATCGGCATTCACCCAAGGCATGACGGTGGCCGAGTTGCTGCGGGGGTTATTGGAGCGCGAATTTCCGGAGAAAACAGGATGACGGTACAGACAATTACTGCCATGCCGGCGACGAACTCCGTTGTTGCCATGCGTTTCGGCGAGACTGACGCGACGTCGCTGACGCGCGTGTCGCTCATTCACGTGCCGCAGCGCGTCCAGGTCTACCTGCGCTTCGGTGATCCGGTACGTATTACCCGCCTGGACCCTATGAGGCGTATAGCCGTGTTCCTGCCCGGCGCCATCTTCTGCCGCGTTCGCTGGCAAGCCAACGAGTACGGCACGGTCAGCTGGCAACTGACGGTGATGCAGGGATGCACGCAACGGGACGCGGTGCAGCGTATTGCCGGCGTGGTGCCTGGGGCTCGGTTGCTGCTGCACGCCATCGGCAAGCCGGCAGTGCGCATGGTGCTGCCGCTGATTGATGCCATCGAGGCGCAGGGCATCGATCCGACAACGGTGTCACCAGCGTATTGGTGCATGCTGAATAACCGGCTCGCCGCACGCCTGGCCATGCCCGTCTACACCGCCGAGCGTCACTCCGCCTGGCTGACGAGGCGGGGGCTGCAGTGATGGGCATTGCCGACCTGTATCAATCGTCACGAGGCCGCGGTCGCCTCGTGATCGCAGCGCTTAGCGCCTGTGGGCTAGCGGCACTGGCGTGGTCGGCCTTCATGGGCCCCGATGTTCGCGTCGTCTACAACGCTTCGGACAGCGTGCCGGTTGGCTGGTATCGAATCGATTCGGCAGGACGGCAGGCTAACGCGTGGCCTGTTGGCCGCATTGTGCTGATTCGGCTCCCGGACGCCGCCGCCACGCTTGCAGCGCAGCGCGGCTACCTGCCGATAGACGTCCCTTTGCTCAAGCGCGTGGCCGCAGTGGCAGGACAACACGTATGCATTGCTGACCGCACCGTGCACATCGACAACGCTGCCGTGGCTGTAGCGCTGCATGCAGACAGGGTGGGGCGGCGTCTGCAAGCTTGGTCGGGGTGTCGGCGGCTTCGACCCGGTGAGCTGTTTCTGCTGAGTCCGACCAACCCGGCGTCGTTCGATAGTCGCTATTACGGACCCGTTGGTACCTCCGCCGTGCTCGGTATTGCGCATTCGCTTTGGCTGGGGTCGGAACAATGAAGCGCGCCGACTCGCTATTCCCTGTCGCCTCAAGCCGTGTGCAGGACTTGCGCCTGCCTTCGTATCGTCGTGCGAGCATGGACGTGTTCGCATCGCGCTACGGTTTGAAACCGGTACAGCCAACCTGCGTGCAGCCGTCTTGCCTTGAGCAGCAGCAGCTAGCGGCCGTTGCGATGTCCGTCGGCGACCTCGCCGCGAGCAACACAGCCGCGACAGGCCACCGATGCCTGGAGCACATGCGACTGGCAAAAGCGGAAGGCAAGACAAAAGGGGGCGGCACCCGGACGGTCGCAACGCCAGTCTGCACGTGGGGGAGGTGCGGCACGCGGCTGCGTCTTCGCCGTGCCGTATATGGCGTGCAAGGCGCACTAATGCTGGCCTTTCTGCGTGCCTCACACGCCGGGCTTCGCCTCTGCTTGCTGAGGTCACCGTCATGACCGACCGCCGCGATGATGACTTTCGCCTTCGCCCTGGTGCGCCGAAGAGTCGCGATAAGGGCTTCGTTTCCAAGGTGCTCAAGCAGGTTGGCAAGGCTGGCGGAAAGTCGGCTGTACGCCGTCCGGCTTTGGCCAGTGGCAAGGGCCGGTACGCTGGTCAGCGGCCCGGCGCGCGGCTGGGGCGAGGGCACACAGCAGCGCGCTTCGCAGGCGCATCGCTCACACCGTTCTCACGCCGGGTGACCATCAAGACCCTGCTGGTCAACCAGCGCCAGGCTAGCCCGCAATCATTGGCCAAGCACCTGGGTTATATCGAGCGTGATGGCGCGGGCCGCGACGGCGAAGCAGGCCGAGCCTACGGACCACAGACGGATGAGGTTGATTTGGGCGCGTTCCGGGAGCGCTGTGCTGATGATCGCCATCACTTTCGCTTCATTGTCGCACCGGAGGACGGGGTCGAACTGGACGACTTGCGCACCTACACCCAACAGCTGATGGGACGTATGGAGGCTGACCTGGGTACGCGGTTGGACTGGGTGGCGGTAGACCACTGGAACACCGACAACCCGCATACACACCTCGTCGTTCGAGGACGCGATGACACCGGCAAGGACCTCATCATTGCCAGCGACTACATCGCCCACGGCTTCCGCCGTCGGGCCGCCGAACTGGCCACCGAATGGCTCGGCCCCCGCACCGAGTTGGAACTTCAGCAATCCTTGCAACGTGAGGTGAACCAGGAGCGTTGGACGAGCCTGGATCGCACGTTGTGCCTGGAAGCCGGGCCTGAGCGGACGCTGCGAATCGAACGCTTTAACCAGCCGCCGCTGCAACGCCAGCGCCTGGCGCTGATTGGCCGTCTCCAGCGACTACAGCAAATGGGACTGGCTGAAGAGGTCCGGCCCGGGACATGGTCCATTCAGGCCGACGCGCAGACAACCTTGCGCACCCTGGGTGAGCGAGGCGACATCATTCGCACCCTGCAGCGTGCCATGAGCGGACGGTCGCGCGAGTTGGCCGTGTTCGCGCCAAAAGAGGACGGGGTTGCAGTCACAGGGCGGGTGGTCGCCAAAGGCTTATCCGATGAGCTCGGTGACCGAGGTTATCTGGTCGTCGATGGTCTGGATGGCAAAGCGCACTACGTCTCCCTCAGTGCGAGCGACGAACTGGCCAACTACCCGACCGGCTCGGTGGTGAGCGTACGCGGCTCGGCCAAGATACGGGAGACGGACCGTACCATCGCCGCACTCGCGGGCGATGGTCTGTACCGTTGCGACCATCATCTGGCGATCACCAAGGGCCAGGCGAACGGTAACCGTGACCCACAGGAACTCGTCGCAGCCCATGTGCGGCGACTCGAAGCGCTGCGTCGGGCGGGCATCGTTGAACGTGTGGCGGACAGACTGTGGAAAGTGCCGGCCGATCTACCCGAGCGTGGCCGCCAGTACGACGCCAAGCGCTTGGGTGGGGTGGTCATCCAGTTGAAATCCCATCTGCCGATCGAACGGCAAGCTCGCGTGATCGGTGCCACCTGGCTCGATCAGCAACTGATCGGCGGCGAGCGAGGGCTGGGTGACCTCGGCTTTGCCGGTGAGGTGAAGCAGGCCTTGCGCCAACGCGCCGATTTCCTCGTGGAGCAGGGGCTGGCCGAGCGTCAGGCTCAGCGCGTGGTTCTGTCGCGCAATCTCTTGGCGACGCTACGTAACCGGGAGCTCACCCGGGTGGCTGAGCAGGTCGCCACGGAAACTGGATTGACGTACCGGCCGCTGAAAGAAGGCCAGCGCGTGGCCGGCCTCTATCGCCGTAGCGTCATGCTCGCCAGTGGCCGTTACGCCCTGTTGGAGGATGGCAAGGCGTTCAGCTTGGTGCCGTGGAAACCTGTCATTGAGCCGCGCCTGGGTCAACAGCTTGCCGCGACGGCACGGGGCAATTCGGTTTCCTGGGAGCTTGGAAGGTCCCGCGGTGTTGGGATTTGAAGGCCGCCTCGTCGCGCAGTTCGCCTGTCGGCTACTCCCGGTGCGCAAACGTCGATACCCATCCATCCGGTAACCCACCCACGCTAGCAGGCCTGGACGCATGCGTCGCCCTTTTGACTTTCAACCGCAACCCTGAGGAACGAGCCATGAGAACCCTGACACCGATACTCTGCGCACTGGCACTCACCGCCTGCGGCGAAACCGGGCGACCTGAGGCGCCGCTGCCGACAGTTGACGAGCTGGCCGCCGACCCAGCGCGGCTGGAAGAGCTGCGCCCGCAATGCAAGCTGGACCGCGCCAAACTCGGTGATGCCTTGTGCAATCGAGTGGCCGAAGCCACGCGCAGGCGCTTCATCGGGGACGGAAAGGTGCCTTATACGCCGTCGAAAGAGGTGCCCAAGTTCTAGGCGTTACCCCCCCTCCGTTAAATTTCCAATGGTCCACCGATACGCCGCGACGCGTTTACGCTTGCGGCGTTTCGTTGCTAGTAGCCCAAGTCTTCATTGGTGCATTTTGGTCCATTGTTGTTCCGATAACGGTCTTTGACCGGCACCGGAACGGCACCGAAGCTCCACCCACGCAGCCAGCAAGCGTGCTGCATGCAAGGGGGAGCGCCGTCATGCTCGGTACCAACGTACTGTTCGGACAAATTGCCGTTGTGTTCGGTGTCGTGATCGCCGGGGTGTGGAGCGCGACGCAATGGACGGCTGCTGCGCTGGGCTATCAGCCTCGTTTGGGTTTGCCCTGGTTCGAGCTTTTCGAAACGCCGATCTATCACCCCTGGCGACTGTTCGACTGGTGGTTTTTTTTCGGTGCCTATGCGCCGGAGGTGTTCGACACTGGCGGTACCATTGCCGGTGCAAGCGGCCTGGTCGCGGTGGGCGTCGCCATCGCCATGTCGATATGGCGCGCCCGCCAGTCGCGTCAGGTCACCACCTACGGCTCGGCGCGTTGGGCCGAATCTGAAGACATCCGTAAGGCGGGGCTCACCCGCCCGGCCGGTGTGCTTCTCGGGCTGCACGACGACCATTACCTGCGTCATGAGGGCCCTGAGCATGTTCTTGCCTTTGCACCGACTCGCTCGGGCAAAGGGGTCGGTCTGGTTGTTCCCACTTTGCTGAGTTGGCCTGCCTCGGCGGTGATCCATGACATCAAGGGGGAGAACTGGAACCTGACCGCCGGTTGGCGCGCACGGTTTTCGCACTGCCTGCTGTTCAATCCGACCGATTTGCTTTCGGCCGCCTATAACCCGCTGCTGGAGGTTCGCCAGGGTGCGCACGAGGTCCGCGATGTGCAGAACATCGCCGATATTCTGGTCGATCCGGAAGGCGCGCTGGAGCGGCGCAATCACTGGGAGAAGACCTCCCATGCGCTGCTGGTCGGCGCCATCCTGCACGTGCTGTATGCCGGTGAGGACAAAACCTTACGTGGCGTTGCCAACTTCCTGAGCGACCCGCAATGCCCTTTCGAGGTGACGCTGCACCGGATGATGACGACGCGGCACTTGGGTGACGAGACCCACCCAGTGGTGGCATCTGCCGCCCGTGAAGTGCTCAACAAGAGCGAGAACGAACGCTCGGGTGTGTTGAGCACCGCCATGTCGTTCCTTGGACTGTACCGCGATCCTACGGTGGCCCAGGTAACCTCACGCTGCGACTGGCGCATTGCCGATCTGATTGCTGCCGAACACCCGGTTTCGCTGTACCTGGTGGTGCCTCCTTCAGACATCAGCCGCACCAAGCCTCTGATCCGCCTGATCCTCAACCAGATCGGTCGACGCCTCACCGAATCGCTCGACGGCAGCGACGGTGTACAGCGGCGTCACACGCTGCTACTGATGCTCGATGAGTTCCCTGCGCTGGGCCGGTTGGACTTTTTCGAGTCGGCGCTGGCCTTCATGGCAGGCTACGGTTTGCGCGCTTTCCTGATCTCGCAGTCGCTCAACCAGATCGACAAGGCCTACGGGCAGAATCACTCGATCCTCGACAACTGCCATGTGCGCGTGACCTTCGCCACCAATGACGAGCGCACCGCCAAGCGCATTTCCGAGACGCTGGGTACCGCAACGGAGCTGCGTGCACAGCGCAACTACGCGGGCCATCGGCTGGCGCCATGGCTGGGGCATCTGATGGTCTCGCGTCAGGAAACGGCCCGGCCACTGCTCACGCCTGGCGAGGTGATGCAACTGCCACCGGACGAGGCCGTGGTGATGGTCGCCAGCGTCGCACCAATCAAGGCTCGAAAGCTGCGCTACTACAACGACGCCAACTTCAAGCAGCGTGTGTTGCCTCCACCGGCCCTCGTGGCGGGGCAGTACGCCGACGTGCCGCCAGGGCGGGAAGACGACTGGACCAACCTGACATCGCCCGTAGCCTCTGTGCCATTGGAAGGTGGCGACAGCCTAGCATTCGGCTTCGCCGAGGGCGGTCCGCGGCGACAGGCCGAACTGTCCGCACCCGTTACCTACGATCCCGAGCAGGTGCCTGTCGGAAACGACCTATCTCTGCTCGATGACGACGACGCGCCGCCCGTTCTGCCTCGTCAGTTTGATCCTGCCATGCAACGTGTTGCTCGGCAGGCTGCACTCGACCCCGACGACGGTATCCAGCTATGAGCCAGTACCGCCTCAACCTGTTCATTCAACCTGAACATGCTCGACGACTGGACGAACTCGCCGCTAAGAAGGGTGTTTCCAAATCTTCCATCGTCGCCGCAGCGCTGGCGTCCTGGCTGTCGCCCGAAGCTGGAGATCAGCGCGAAGCCGCCATCGCCAAGCGACTGGATCGCCTGTCACGGCAGTTCGAGCGTCTCGAACGCGACCAGGCCATCGAGATCGAGACGCTGGCCTTGTTTGTGCGCTACTTCCTGACCGTCAGCACACCCGTGCCGGAGGCGCATCAAGAGGCAGCCAAAGCGCAGGGCAAGGCGCGCTTCGAGCAGTTCGTCGAGCAGCTCGGTCGCCACCTCTTGCGTGGCCGCAGTCTGGTGCGCGACGTAGTGGAGGAGCTCTACCCGGAGGGACGGCACTTGGATAGCGCGGCGGACGAACCACGGGAGCAAGGCCGATGAGTGCTGCTGGCCAAGCCACTCTGGCTGTCTCGCTGGACCGGCGTATCGCCATGCTTCGCACCGCGATGGGTCCGGTCATCGCAGCTGCCCTTGAAGATCCCGATGTCGTCGAGGTCATGCTCAACCCTGACCGGACGCTGTGGGTGGACCGGCTGTCGTCAGGGCGCGCGCCGCTCGGCGCGGAGCTCTCCGAAGCGGATGGCGAGCGCATCATCCGGTTGGTCGCCGCGCATGTCGGCGTGGAGGTGCATCGCGGCAAACCGCTGCTGAGCGCCGAGCTGCCGGAAACCGGCGAGCGCTTTGAGGGCATCTTGCCGCCCGCGGCACCGGGTCCCGCCTTCGCGTTACGCAAGCGGGCCGTGGGCGTCATCCCACTGGAGCGTTACGTGACAGACGGGATGATGACCGCAGCCCAAGCCGCCTGGCTGCGCGAGATCGTCCGTGAACGGCAAAACATCCTGATCGCCGGCGGCACCAGTACCGGTAAAACCACGCTGGCCAATGCGCTGCTCGCCGAGATTGCCAGCACTGGCGATCGGGTGCTGGTGCTTGAAGACACGATCGAACTGCAGTGCGCCGCTCGCGACCACGTACCGCTTCGAACCCGTGCAGGCGTGGTGTCCATGCGCGAACTGGTGCGCACGACGATGCGGCTGCGTCCCGACCGTGTGGTGGTGGGAGAGGTGCGCGGTGGGGAGGCGCTGGACCTCGTCAAGGTTTGGGGCACCGGTCACCCGGGCGGCATCGCCACCATCCATGCCAGCTCCGCTCAGGGCGCACTGCTGCGATTGGAACAGTTGGTGCTGGAGGTTGCGGTAAATCCGCCTAGAGCGTTGATTGCCGAGGCGGTCAACGTGGTAATCGTCATCGCTGGGCGCGGCCGGCTTCGCCGAATCCAGAGCATCGCCTGCGTGGTCGGTTACGACGGCGCGGGTTATCACCTGGCGGACGCGCAGCACGCCTCTAATGCCGTCCCAAACGCTTCTGCTTCGTTACCCTCAACCACGCCTGGAGAACTGCCATGAAAGCCGCATATGCCCCAGCTTCCCGCCCGGTCGCCAACCTGAGGTTGGGCCTGACGCACTTGCGTCGCCTGGCTGCGTCTGTCCAGAGACGCCTGTTGTTCCCAGCTATCATGCTGACGACCGTCGGCACGGCGAGGGCGGCCGGCTCCTCGATGCCCTGGGAAGGTCCGCTCGAATCCATCCTCGAATCGATCCAGGGACCCGTCGCGCGCATCGTGGCGGTGATCATCATCATCGCCACAGGCCTCGCGCTCGCATTCGGTGACACCTCGGGTGGTTTCCGCAAGCTGATCCAGATTGTGTTCGGCCTGAGTATTGCCTTCGCCGCGTCGTCGTTTTTCCTGACGTTTTTCAGCTTCGCTGGCGGAGCGGTTGTATGAGCGCCGAAGTCGACTTGCCGGGCTTCGAGGTGCCGCTGCACCGAGCGCTTACTGAGCCGATCCTGCTGGGTGGGGCGCCGCGGACCGTGGCCATTGCCAACGGCACGCTGGCGGCGGCCGTCGGGCTGGGTTTGCAGCTCTGGCTGCCGGGCCTGGTGCTGTGGCTGATTGGCCACGCGCTGGGGGTCTGGGGCGCGCGCGTCGATCCACAGTTCATGCAGGTGTTTGCCCGGCATCTCAAGCACAAGCCGCTGCTGGACGTGTGAAAGGGAGGGCGCTGCAATGCTAAATCTCACCGAATACCGTCAACGCCCAGCGCTGCTCGCCGACTGGCTGCCCTGGGCCGGGCTGGTTGCGCCCGGCGTCGTGCTGAGCAAGGACGGTTCTTTCCAGCGCACGGCACGCTTTCGCGGCCCTGATCTCGACAGCGCGACGCAGAGCGAGCTGGTCGCCACCACGGCGCGGCTGAACAACGCATTGCGCCGGCTCGGCACCGGCTGGGCGATGTTCGTCGAAGCCGAGCGTTGTCCGGCGGCAAGTTATCCGCACTCGGACTTCCCCGAGCCGTTGTCGTGGCTTGTGGACGAGGAGCGCCGGGCGGCGTTCGAAGAAGGTGGCAGCCACTTCGAGAGCAGCTACCACCTCACGCTGCAGTACCTGCCTCCAGAAGAGTCGCGTGCCCGCGCTGCCAAGCTGATATATGAAAACACCTCGACGGCCGGCGTGGACTGGCGTGAGCGCCTCACGGCTTTCATTGCCGAGACTGAGCGCATTTTCGACCTGCTCGCGGGCGTGATGCCGGAGATCGGCTGGTTGGATGATGGTGAGACGCTGAGCTACCTGCATACGACCGTCTCGACGCGGCGTCATCGCGTCGGGGTTCCGGAGGTTCCGTTCCACCTCGACTTGCTGCTGACGGACGTACCACTACTAGGTGGCTTGGCGCCGATGCTGGGCGATGAGCACCTGCGTGTGACTACGCTGCGTGGGTTCCCGACCTCAACTTGGCCGGGGATCCTCGATGACCTCAACCGGCTGGGCTTTGCCTATCGCTGGAGTACACGCTTTGTTTGTCTCGACAAGGACGAGGCGGAAGGAGAGCTGGGCCGCCTGCGTCGCCAATGGTTTGCCAAACGCAAGAGCGTGCTGGCGCTGCTGCGCGAGACCCTATTCCAGCAGGAGAGCCCATTGCTCAACACCGACGCCAGTAATAAAGCGGCGGATGCGGACGCTGCCCTCCAGGCGTTGGGTAGTGATCAGGTTGCCTTTGGCTACCTGACTTCCACCGTGACGGTGCTCGATGCAGACGCCGACCTGGCCGACGAGAAGCTTCGCAGGGTGGAGCGCGTCATCCAGGGACGAGGCTTCGTCACCATTGCAGAAAGCCTCAACTCAGTGGAAGCGTGGCTTTCGTCCATCCCGGGCAACGCCTACGCCAACGTGCGTCAGCCGGTTGTGTCGACGTTGAACCTCGCGCACCTGATGCCCTTGTCTGCGGTATGGGCCGGACCGGAGCGCAACGCCCACCTCGACGGGCCACCCCTGATCGTGACCCGTACCGAGGGTGCGACTCCATTCAGGCTGGTCACTCACGTGGGTGATGTCGGTCACACGCTGGTCGTCGGTCCGACCGGTATGGGCAAGTCGGTTTTACTCGCCACACTGGCGATGCAGTTCCGTCGCTACAAGGGTTCACGGATTTTTGCCTTCGACATGGGGCGCTCGATGCGAGCGACCGTGCTGGGCCTGGGCGGCGAACACTACGACTTGGGTGGTAATGGCGCGATCGCCTTCCAACCGCTCGCACGTGTCAACGAGGAGGGCTGTCGTAGCCGGGCAGCTGAGTGGGTCGAAGGGCGTCTGCTTCAAGAAGGAGTGGCCATAGGCCCCAATGAAAAGGTGGCTATCTGGTCGGCACTCGGCAGCCTCGCGGGGGCTCCTGTCGAACAGCGCACGCTCACCGGTCTGTCGCTGCTACTGCAGTCAAACACGCTACGCCAGGCGTTGGCGCCTTATGTGCTCGGTGGCGCGCACGGCAAGCTGCTCGATTCCGACCTCGACTACCTAAGTACGGCCGATGTGCAGTGCTTCGAAATGGAGGAACTGATGCCTAGCAAGGCCGCGGTTCTGGCCGTGCTGGGCTACCTGTTCGCGCGTCTGGAGGAGCGCTTCGATGGCGCGCCGACGCTGCTGATCCTCGATGAGTCCTGGCTGTTCCTCGACGACCCGATCTTCTCCGCGCGCATCCGCCAGTGGCTCAAGACCCTGCGCAAGAAGAATGTCAGCGTCATTTTCGCCACCCAGTCTCTGGCCGACATCAAGGATTCAAGCATCGCCCCGGCGATCATCGAGAGCTGTGCGAGCCGCATTTTTCTGCCCAATTCGCAGGCAACCGAGCCACAGATTCGCAGCATCTATGAAGGCTTCGGCCTAAATGCACGGCAGATCGAGATCGTCGCTAATGCTCAGCCCAAGCGCGATTACTACTACCAGTCCCGTGCAGGCAATCGCCTGTTCGACCTCGATCTTGGGCCGGTTGCGCTTGCGTTTGCCGGCGCCTCGTCGCCACAGGACCAGCAAGCAATCGATCAGATGCTTCGCGACGCCGGTCTGCCAGGGTTCGTCGGCGCCTGGCTGCGCCATCGTGGCCTCGGCTGGGCGGCTGACTTGCTGCCATCTGCACCACCGCCGGCTGTTTCTACCGAACCGGAGGAGGACGCTTGATGAGCAAAGGCGTACATTTCTGGCCCCTCGCTGTTGCATGGTCGTTGCTGACAGTGCAGCCAATTTCAGCCATGACGGTCATCGACCCCACCAACCTGGTGCAGAACACGCTGACAGCGGTTCGCACGCTGGAGCAGATCAATAACCAGGTCGAGCAGCTGCAGAACGAATCGCAAATGCTGGTCAATCAGGCACGCAACCTGGCGAGTCTCGATTACAACGTCCTTAGCCGCCTGCATACGTCACTGGCGAAAAGCGAGAAGCTGATCGCAGAGGCACGAGGGCTGGCCTACGACGTGCAGAAACTCGACAGCGAACTTGCCCGGCTGTATCCGGAAGAGTACGCGACCACCATCAGCGGCGACCAGATGTACCGGGACGCGCATGAACATTGGACGTACGCGCTCGATGGGCTGCACACCGCCATGCGGTTACAGGCCCAGGTATCGGGCAACCTCGCCGACGACGAGAGGGATTTAGCCAACCTGGTGGGGCAGAGCCAGTCGGCCAACGGCGCGCTGCAGGCCATGCAGGCAACCAACCAACTGCTGGCGCTGCAGGCGAAACAGTCCATCCAGGCGCAGCAGCTTCAGCTTACCCAGGACCGTGCCGCCTCTTTGGAGCTGGCTCGGCAGGCGGCAGCCACCGAGCGTGCCCGCGAAATCCGCCGCCGGTTCTTGGGCGACGGCACGCCGTATACACCCTTTCCCGTCCGTTTTTACGGGAACTGACGGAGATGGCCATGCGCTATGTTTTGGTGTTGTGGACCGGAGTGTTGGTCGCCTGCGACCAACACTGGGATGGGCTGGCAGGCGATCCAATTCGGCGCGAGACGCAACACGCCCTGCACATCGCTGTCGGCGGCGGGCCGAGTATGGTTACAGCCGAGGTGTATCGACACCGCTTTTTCAGCGGTAAGGGTGGCCCCGACGCATTCGGAACCCTAAGGCAACTGCCCGCGATTCCGCCGACATTCGATGGGCCCGTTGAGGCTTATCCCGAGGAAAGCCGAAGGCCGCTTGCGCGTCAGGGGGTTGCCCATGAATGACGTCACGGTCATTGACCGGTTCCTCGATACGTTTTCCCACTACATCGACTCGGGGTTCGGGCTGCTGCAAGGAGAAGTTGCCTACCTGACCGCCACGCTAGTGGCCATCGACATGACGATCGCCGGCCTGTACTGGGCGCTCGGCCATGCCTCAGGCCAGGGCGAGGATGTCATGGCGAAGCTGATCCGCAAGGTGCTCTACGTCGGTGCCTTCGCCTACATTATTGGCAACTTCAACCGGCTGGCTGGCATCGTCTTCAACTCCTTTGCCGGGCTGGGTCTGACGGCAACCGGCTCGCTCAGCATGGAGAGCTTTCTACACCCAGGGCAGTTGGCGAAGGCGGGTATCGATGCCGGTGCGCCGATCCTCGAGCAGATCGGCAAACTGACCGGCTTCCCTGAGGTGTTCGTCAATCTCGAACCCATCGTTATCCTGTTTCTGGCCTACCTGGTGGTCATTGTCTGTTTCTTCACCTTGGCCGTGCAGCTGTTCATCACCCTCATCGAGTTCAAGCTGACCACGCTTGCTGGGTTCGTGCTGGTGCCGTTCGCGTTGTGGAACAAAACGGCGTTTCTCGCCGAGAAGGTGCTCGGCAATGTGGTGTCCTCAGGCGTCAAGGTCCTGGTGCTGGCCGTAATCGTCGGCATCGGCACAGGTCTGTTCGCCGAGTTGCAGGTACATCCCGATGAGCCTTCCATTGATCACGCGCTGGTCGTCGTGCTGGCGTCACTGGCGTTACTCGCTCTGGGCATTTTCGGCCCTGGCATCGCGACCGGGTTGATCTCCGGAGGACCACAATTAGGCGCTGGGGCCATGGCCGGGGCTGCCCTTGGCACAGCCGGGCTGGCGGCGGGCGTCGGCGCCGCAGCGACCGGTGTAGGCACCGCAGTTGCCGCCGGGGCGCGTATGGCGTCCGGCGCAAAACTCGCAGCAGGCGCGCGCTCGCTTGAAGGCCAGTTTGCAACAGCAGGCGGAGGAGCAGCCGCAGGTCACGCGGCTGCACCGAGCAACACCGCAAACGCCTTCACCAATACCAAGGCGCAACCTGCCTGGGCCAGGCGCCTGCAGCAGCGTCAGCAAATCAGCCATGCCGCTACCACCGTTGCGCACACGTTACGCGGCGGTGACGGCGGTGGCTCCGGCACTGGGCCGAACCTGCGCGATGCAGATGGATAAGGAGGAGTCATGCGCTTCAAACGACCACGTGTGCGCTACGCCGAGACGCCGCAACCTGCTACGCCATATCAAGCCGCTGGGCAGGCTTGGGATGAGCGCATTGGCTCGGCGCGCGTACAGGCGAAAAACTGGCGCCTCATGGCCTTTGGTTGCCTATCGCTTGCCCTGCTAATGGCGTGTGGTTTGGTTTGGCGCTCGGCACAGTCCATCGTCACGCCTTATGTGGTGGAGGTCGCTAGCAGCGGCGAGGTGCGGACGGTCGGCGAGGCCGCCACGCCCTACCGGCCATCCGATGCCCAGGTGGCCTACCACCTGGCGCGCTTCGTCACCCTGGTGCGCTCACTGTCGATTGACCCGATTGTCGTTCGGCAGAACTGGCTAGACGCATACAACTACACCACTGATCGCGGTGCCGCCGTGCTCAACGACTACGCACGCAACAAGGATCCGTTTGCCCTCGTCGGCAAGGAGTCTGTCACGGTGCAGGTGATCAGCGTAGTGCGGGCCAGCGATGCTTCATTCAACGTGCGCTGGACCGAGCAGCGCTTCGTCAACGGTGGGTCTGCCGGCACCGAACGCTGGAACGCAGTGATTTCCATTGTTCAGCAGACCCCGCGCACCGAACAACGTCTGCGCAAAAACCCGCTGGGCATCTACGTTAACGGGCTGTCTTGGAGCCGCGAACTGGATGTGTCTGAAGGAGCAAAGCCATGAACCTGTTCTGCCCCGCGGTTACGCTGTCGGCCATCGTACTGGCGTTGGCCGGTTGTGCGACCCAAGGCAAGCCGGCGCCGCGCATCTCGCTCGACGAGCCCGTGCAGGCGCAACCGCTGCCCGAGCCGCCGAAGCCCATCGCAGTCGTCGAGGTGCCGAAAGTGTTGCCGATGCCTGCGCAAATGAAGCCTCTATCGGGTGTCGCCAATAACCAGACCTCGCCGGAGCCGGTCGATGAAAAGCGACGCGTCACCCACGCGAACCGCGAGGCCCGAATGCCGCCTACTCGCGAGGGGTACATCAATGCCATACAGGTCTGGCCGTACAGCGAAGGGGCGCTATATCAGGTATATGCCACGCCGGGGCGGGTCACGGTGATCGGGCTGCAGGAAGGAGAGGAGTTGGTGACGGTGGCCGCCGGCGATACCGTGCGCTGGATCGTCGGCGATACGTCCAGCGGTGCAGGCGACGCGTTGCGCGTCAGTGTGTTGGTCAAGCCAATACGTTCGAACCTCAATACCAACTTGGTGATTTCAACCAGCCGGCGGACCTACCTGATCGAACTGACCTCTACCGAAAAAGCCTGGATGGCCTCGGTTTCCTGGAATTATCCGAAAGACCGGATGCTGGCGCTGCAGCGCCAAGCACGGGCCGCACAGGTTAGCGCACCGGTCGATACCGGTCTTTCACTGGAGCGGATCCGCTTTCGCTATGCGATCAGCGGGAGCAACCCACCCTGGCAGCCGCTGCGGGCCTTTGATGACGGCGAAAAGGTCTACATCCTGTTTCCCGCCGGCATCGCTCAGGGCGAACTACCGCCCATGTTCGTGATTGGCGCGCAGGGCGATGGGCAACTGGTCAACTACCGCTTCCGCTCGCCGTACTACATCGTCGACCGGCTTTTCGGTGCAGCTGAACTGCGGCTGGGTGCAGACAAGGGCGACGTGGTGCGTATCGAGCGTACCGACGGTCTGCCGCGAGGGCGATAAGCATGAGCCAGGAAGACAATCCCGAGCGCTTGGCGCCACCGGTTGATAAGGTCCCGCCGGAAGCGGTGGCGTTGCGCGCTCAGCCTCGGCCCGTCAAACGCTTGAGCCGGCGTACCCTGGCGGCGCTTGTCGGTGGACTCGCTGTCGCTGTGCTGGGTGCCACGATCTGGTCGCTGCGGCCGCTGGAGCGCCGTGAACGACACGGCCCGGCCGAGCTATACAACGTCGATCGCGTCTCTCGCTCCGAGGGGCTCGAAAGTTTGCCGACAGACTACGCTCAGCTACCGCCAACATCTTTGGTGCACCCTCCTGAATTGGGGCCTCCGCTTCCGGGCGACCTCGGGCCAGCCATTTTGAAGTCTCAGCGGCCGGCGGCACCCATTTACACGCCAGCCGGACAGGATCCCGCCGAGGCAAAACGATTGGCTCGATTGAAAGAGGCCGAAGAGGCGGCTGGCTCGTCGCTGTTTTTTCAAACCGACAGCCGGCGTTCTGCTTCAACTGCAAACGCCTCGTCAGAGCGAGCGGCGCAAGCGTCCATGCTGGCGGCTTTTGATCCGCTGGCGACGGTGTCGAGCTCGGAAGTGGCGCAGCCAACCGATCCGATGGCTGTGCAGAATCGACAGCAGCAGAAGGAACAGTTCCTGCGTCCGGACACCAGGGCCACACGCAACACAGGGGACCTGCAGCTACCGGCATCGCCTTATCAGGTTATGGCGGGCACGGTCATCGCCGGCGCGCTGGTGACCGGCATCAAGTCCGATCTTCCAGGCGACATCATCGGTACCGTGACTGAGCCGGTCTACGACACGGCAACGGGTAAGCACCTACTCATCCCGCAGGGTTCGAGGATACTTGGACGTTACAACAGCCAGGTCAGCTACGGGCAGAGCCGCGTGCAGGTGGTGTGGAACCGCATCATCCTGCCGGACACAAGTTCGCTGACGCTGGATAATTTGATAGGCACCGACCCGGCCGGCTACGCCGGCTTGGAGGATGGGGTCGACTGGCATTGGAATCGCGTCTTCGCCGGTGCTGCGTTGACCACGCTGCTTGGTATCGGCGCCGAGCTGGCAGCACCGGAAAACCGACAGGACGGAGACCGCGTCATCATCGCTGGTCGCGATGGCCTTCAAGACAGCGTCAATCAGGTGGGCCAGGAAATGACCCGGCGCAATATGAGCATCCAGCCGACATTGACCGAACGACCAGGCTTGCCGGTGCGCATCATCGTTAACCGGGACTTGGTGCTGCGACCTTACCAACCCTTGTTCTTTAACAGTGGAGGATCACGATGAGCGCGACGCGCAAGCTGAGACTGGGGCCGCTGCCTAAGACTGAGAACACCAAGCTGACCTTTCTCTGTCCTGCAAGTCTTAAGGCCGATCTAGACCGTTACGCCTCGATGCACGTGGAGACATATGGGGAGCCGGTTGATGCGGTAACCCTCATTCCGTACATGCTGGAGGCCTTCATGGCGGGGGATCGCGGATTTAAGCGTGAGGCGAACCGCTATAGATTCTCGTCGCTTTCTACGCCGAGCGCTCAGAGCACTTGAAGCCCGCCGTTGCGCAAGGCACAGCGGGGCTTGAGGTTGTAGCTACATCAAATCCTCGCGAGTGCCCACTGGACTCGTGGCTCAGGTCCGTACCTATGCGTCCAGAGAGCGCAAGCCTGTCGGTTGGTGGCCGGAATGATCATCCATGCCGCACGCAACCCGTGCCACTCGGTCGATAAAACGATCCAATGGTGCTGACGGCTCGCTATTGCGACGGACCAAGTAGGTGGTCAGCGTGCTCTGGCCCGCCAGGGGACGGGTGGCGATGTCCGGATTGTGGAGCTCTGAAATTCGCGCCAGGCTGGAGAACCCCAGACCGTAACCGGCGGCTACCAACGCGATCATCAGATCGAGGGTTGGCACACTCTCCGCGATGGTCAGTCTGGGCGCAATAGGCTGTAGTACGAGCTGTAGCTGCTGCCAGAACCCTTCGCAGACTTGAGGCTCACAGAGCACCAATGGGTGCCCGGCGAGTTCCTCCAGTGGAATCTCGCGGTGGGCGAGCAACTGGTGGCGTGCTGGCAGGGTAACGACAAGCGGGTCATGCCATACGGGCACGGCCAGCAGCCCGTCAGCCTGGTTTGCGGTTTGCGACAGACCGACATCGAACAGATCGTCCAGCAGGCCTCTGGTCTGCATTGCAGACGGCACTTCACGCAGGAAGATTTCGATGTCGGGGTCTTCCTCGCGGCACAGCGCGAGCAGGGACGCCAGCCGCAATTGCGGGACGCCGTCGGACAGGGCAATACGTAGCTGACCTTGGTAACCCGAAGCGGCGCCTTTCACGCTCGCTTTGGCCTGTTCTACGACCGCAATGACACGCCGGGCTTCCTGCAACAGGACCGTGCCGGCCCAGGTGAGACGCGTTCGGCGCGTTGTGCGTTCGAACAGCTGCACACCCAAGCGGTACTCCAAGTCCTTGATGGTCCGCGACAAGGGCGATTGCTCCATATGCAAACGTTCGGCAGCCCGTGCGAAATGCAGCTCCTCGGCGACGGCCACGAAACAGCGAAGATGACGAAGCTCCAACTTGCACCTCCGGCTAGGTCAATGGTTGGTTTCAGGTTGGACTGTGCGCGGCCAGGCTCGCTGACGACGAAGGTTGAGAATCTGAAGCAGTGCGCCGAGTAAGGCGATCAAGCCGGCACAGGCGGCCAGCGTCCAGGTGGGCATCTGTAGCAGCAGGACGAAGCCTCCGGCGGCCGCACCTATGGCGCTGCCCAGGTACAGCGCCGATTCGTTGAGCGCGATGGCAAGGTTGCCATCGCCGTGTGCCAGCCTGGCCTGTATCAGTTCGTTGTTCTGCGGTACCTGCAGGGCCCAGCCTACGGCGCCCCATGCCATGATCGGCAACATGACCAGCCATGTGCCGAGCGTGGCCGCAACCGGTATGAGGAACAAGGAGGCCGAGAGGATGACCATAATGGCGAAGACCAGCACAGGCCCCCTGACTCGATCGACAACCGGGCCTACCAGAAAGCTGCCGAGCACGCCGCCGATGCCCCAGATCCAGAGATAAGGCGTTACCGAGCGGACTGCACCGAGTTCCGGGTCGGCGAGCAGTGGAGCGATAAAGGTATACATGCCCAGACTGGCAACGGCAGCTAGTAGGGAAATAAGAAGTATGGTCATCACGTGCCCATCGGCAAGGATCCTGAGCTTTTGTCCCAGGGAGCTGGAGGGCGCCGCTTGCAGCCTCGGCAACATCAATAGCAGGCCCGCAAAAGCTAACAACCCCAGCAAGGTGACGAGCCAAAGTGCAGCTTGCCAGCCGAAGCTGTCTGCAGTTATCAAACCCACTGGAACACCCAGCACAACGCCGCTTGCCATGCCTCCCATGATGATGGCGATCGACTTTCCGCGCCGCTCGGGCGATGAAAGCGCTGCTGAGGCGCCGATGCCCATGGCGAGGTAGACGCCAGCGCCTATTCCGGCCACGGCCCGCCAGATCACCAGTTCGGCAAAGCCTGCTGCGAGGGCGCTGGCCGCGTTTGCCAGAACGAACAATCCAAGGGCGAACAGCAAACCAGTGCGTTGATGATCGGGCGGGGTCAGCGCAACGAAAACCGGCGAGCCCAGGCCATAAGCGAGGGTAAAGGCGGTCACAAGCTGCGCAGCCACAGCGACCGAAACGGAAAAGGAGGCCTCGATTAGGGGAATCAGGCCTGCTGTGACATAGGAGGCCATGCCCAGCGCAAATGCACCGAGTGCGATCAGGTAGATGGGAAGTTGCTTGTTGGGATACGGGGTATTCATAGTATCGCCGCTCCAGGAAGGAGGCTGGACGCGGTCGCTGGACCGCGTCGCGCTGAGTTAAAGATCGAGGCTGACATCCTGTTCGGTCAGCCAGGTGTTCAGGCCAACCGCCAGCTCCATGCCCATTCGGTCGTACATGGGCGAGGTGTCGCCAACGGGTCTCTCCAGGGTGCGCTTGACCTGCGATGCATCGAGAAGGGCTCGCACAGGTGCGTCCTTGTCGGCCATGATCTGGGTGAGTGAGGTGCGAAGCGCCTGCTCGTAAGCAGGATCCTGCGTCGAGGGGTAGGGGCTCTTGACCCGATCGCTGATCGATTCGGGTAACAGGTCGCGAGTCGCCGCACGCAAGATGCTCTTTTCGCGTCCATCGAAGGTCTTCATTTCCCAAGGAATATTGAATGCGTACTCGTCAAGCCTGTGGTCACAGAAGGGGACCCTGACCTCAAGACCGACGGCCATGCTCATCCGGTCCTTGCGATCAAGCAGTGTCTGGACGAAGCGGGTCAGGTTGACGTAGCTCATCTGGCGCATGCGCCGATCCGTTTGCTCCTCCGACGGCAGTACTGGGGCTTCGCTGAGCGCTTGACTGTAGCTGTCCTGTACGAACCTGGGCAGGTCTAGCTGATGTAGCAGCGCCGGGTCGAAGAGGGTCTTGCCGTCGAAGTATTTGCCAGTCACAGACACCAGCCAGGGAAAGGTCTGGGCCTGGATCGCCGCGGGGTCGTGGAACCAGCGGTAGCCCCCAAAGACCTCGTCCGCGCTTTCTCCGGACAGTGCAACGGTGGAGTGCTGGCGCACTTCCTGGAACAGCCGATAGAGCGATGGCCACATGTCGCCCCAGAAGGCAGGCGGTAGATCGAGCGCCTCGATGACTCGATGGCGAAGCGCCGGATCGGCCAGCTCTCGGCTGTCCAGGACGATCTCGTGATGACTGCAGTGGATACGCTTAACCAAGTCGCGAACGAAGGGCGCATCAGGCGTGCCCCTGACTGCATCGCTGGCAAAACTGCTGCCGTGATCGAGAAAATCGACCGAGAACGAGTGAATGTTTTCCTTGCCTTCAGCAAGCAGTTTTCTGGACGCCAAGGCGGTGATGATCGACGAATCGAGACCACCGGATAACAGGCTGCACAGGGGTACATCCGAAACGACTTGCCGCTGCACGATATCTTCCAGGAGATCTCGCGTATGCCGGACGGTCTGGTCAAGCGTATGACCATGCTCACGAGCCTCGAGTCGCCAATAACGGTGTCGTATGAGGCCCTGACGATTGATGCGGACGACCTCGCCAGGCAAGACTTCACGCATGCCGTCATACACTGCATTGCCCGGAGTTTTGACCATCTCCAGGATCTCACGCAGCCCGTCGGCCCTTACGGTACGGGGCACGAGCGGGTTGGCTAACAGGGCTTTGGGTTCGGACCCAAACACCACCCCGTCGACCGTCTCGTAGTAATAAAGCGGCTTCACGCCCATTCGGTCACGAACCAGCAGTAGTTCCTGCGTTGTGAGGTCCCAAACCGCGAAGGCATACATCCCGTTGAGCCGCTCGACGAAGCCCTCTCCCCATTCTAGGTAGGCGCGCAGGACCACTTCAGTGTCGCTGAGGCTTTCGAAACGATGGCCGCGTCCTTTCAGCTCGGTGCGCAGTTCACGAAAGTTGTACGCCTCACCGCTGTAAGTGATCGCCGCCGCTTCTAACCCGTCGTCGCGTCGAGCCAGCATGGGCTGCCGACCACCTTCCAGGTCGATTATTGACAATCTTCGATGGCCAAAGCCGATTGGACCCGTTATCCAGATCCCCTCGGCGTCGGGCCCCCGATTTGCCATCGTCTCGGTCATGCGCTTCAGCGTATTGCGTTGCGCCTGCATGTCCTGGCTGTAGGACAGCCATCCAACTATTCCACACATGTGGTTCTCCCGCTGATATCCATTTAGCCGAGGGCTTCCAGGTCGCTGCCCTCGACGAGCAAGGCGCGCTGAGCGCCACGGTTGTAACGGGCCGCGGCAGGGGTGAGCGCGCGATGCTCCAGTTGATTGAGCAATTCCTGTAGCTCGACGGCGTCGTCCAGGCTGGCGAATGGGAGGGGAGGCGGCTGGCGCCGCACGACCCAGTCAAGGACCTGTTGGCAGAACTCAGAAAGCTTGTGCAGGGTCTCGAGTCCCGACTGGCTGGGAGAGAGTCGGAGCTCGTGCAGCACGAGTTCCGTGCCGTCGATATCCCGCATCCAGATCCGCAGATGGTCATGATCCCAGCGCGGCGTATCGAAGGTCAGTCGCGCATGGATAAGCTGGTCTTCCCGATCGATAAAGCTGAAGTCGACGGTGCGTTGGCGAACGACGTTGACAAAGCTGCTGTAGCCGGTGACTGGCGCGGAACCAAGGACAGCAGTCAGCTGCACGGTGTCGAGAACCGCAAGTCCAGATACCGAAAAGTCTGACCGGATACCCAGAACGCCATCCAGCCGCAGCGGACCCGCGGTCGGGCATACCCAGCGCAGCAGATCCAACGCATGAATCGCTTCACTGGTAACTCCGCAAGTGGGCCGGTAGTCATTGATGCGATCCTTGCCCCAATAGAAGCTGGCACGTGCCAATTCCCACCCATGGCGGGCGACCCATTCACGCAAGATCTGCGTCGCCTGCGAATAGCGCTCAATCAGATTCAGCGCGAATCCGCCGACACCGCTGAGCGCGTCTTGGACGCCGTTCAGCGCGTCAGTGGGTGTGGCGAGCGGCTTTTCGCAGACGACAAAGCCTTGGTAGCCCGCAAGCTGGCGCAATACATCGGCGTGACTTATATCGTTGGCACTGACCACTACGATATCGGGTGTGAAATGCTGGAGCGCACTGTCAATGCAGGCGAAGTAACGCAGTGGCGTAGCTTTCTGACGTCGTCCGACATATGCGATAGAGGTCGAAACACCGGCTCGGTTTGTGACATGTTCGAATGCTTGGCGAAATCGCTGTCCGGCGTAGCCCAGGCCAATAATCAATACGTTCATGCTGACGCCCCCTGGCGAAGCAGGAGGCCCTCGCCTGTTGGGCAGAAGCCAAGACGTTCGTACAGCCCGGATGCGCCTGCTGTAGTCTGGAGCGCTACCGTTGCAACGTCCCGGTTGCCAAACCAGCGAAGCAGATGATTCATGAGCTGAGTTGCGATGCCGTGCGCCCTCCATTGCGGATCAACCACAACCGACTGGATCCATCCGGACAGACCGTTAGCATTCGCAGCGGTGGGCGCCCTGAGATCGATGATTCCAGTAGCACAGCCGGCGACTTGCCGAGTTTCACAGTGTTCAGCTACGAGCACCTGCACACTGTCATGTACCCCTAGGTGCGCGGCTAGCCAGTGCTTATACGCCGTACGCCATCTTTCAGAGTCCGTCTGGCTGCGGCTGGCGTAAATGGCCGACGTACCGTCTAGCAAGAAGGACCTCAGTTCTATCAGCCACTCGATGTCCTCCTGCGTCGCGTTTCGCACGGTGAACGATAAGTTGTTCATCAGGCCACCTCCGAAGTGAAGGTTTTGGATGCCAAAGGGATCGCAAAATGGTCGAAGGTTTCGCGCAGGGAAACGGCTAGATTCTCGATCTGGGCTTGGCTGTGGTTGGGCGTTGCGTTAACCCGAAAGCGCTCCGTACCGACCGGCACAGATGGGTAGTTAATTGGTTGGAGATAGACCCCGTGTGTATGTAGAAGCCGCAGGGCGGCAACTTTGCAGCGCTCGGCGTCACCGACCAATACCGGCAATACGTGCGTCTGCGAGCAGGGCATGACGGGGATGTCGTGTTGTTTCAAACGCTCGCGCAATAAAGCGGTGTTGATCTGTAGCTTCTGGCGCTCGTCATCGCTGGACTTGAGATGCTCGACGCTTGCCAGGCAGCCAGCCGTGACGGCAGGAGGAAGGGACGTGGTAAAGATGAAGCCTGTCGCAAAGGAACGTACTGCGTCCACGATGACACGGGTCGAGGCGATGTAACCACCGATCACGCCGATGGCCTTGGCCATGGTGCCTTGGATGACGTCGATCTTGTCGACCAAGTCGAGCTCGGCAGCGATTCCGGCCCCTGTAGCGCCGTGTATGCCGACCGCATGAACTTCATCGAGATAGGTCAGCGCGTTGAAGCGCTTGGCAACTTCCACGATGTCGGCAATCGGTGCGATGTCGCCGTCCATCGAGTAGATCGACTCGAACACAACCAGCTTCGGTTGACCAATTGGATAGCGGGACAGTATCTGGGCCAGGTGTTCCACGTCGTTATGGCGAAACACCTGCCGTTCATTCGGTGTTGCTCGGATGCCGTTGACGATCGATGCGTGATTCAGCGCATCGCTGATCACGACACAATCGGGGATTTGCCTCAGCAGGCATTGGAGGGTGGCGTCGTTCGAGCCAAAGCCGGTCGGGAAAACCAGTGCCGCTTCTTTATCGTGCCAGTCGGCAAGGCTCGCCTCGAGTCGCTCATAAAGCTCGTAGGAGCCACCGATGTTGCGCGAACCGCCTGAGCCAGCGCCGTACGTTTCCAATGCCAGGTGCATCTGCTCGCGTACGGTCGGGTGCTGCGACATTCCTAGGTAGTCGTTGCTGCACCATACAACGACCGGATCCGGCTGCTCGCCGTTCAGCTTGGCGAACGGATACTGGCCGCAGATGCGACTGAGAGTGGTGAAGGTGCGGTACTGGTTGGAGGACTTCAGTAACTCCAGTTGCTCACGAAGCAATGATTGGTACATCCGAATATCTCCTGAAAGATCAAGCCGCTCGATGCCGGCCAGCTGTCTGGAACGGGGCATTGGCGACGAGGAGTTATTCTTAATCCCGCTTCGATGGGGTTACAATTTGACCTCTTATACTATTACTGGAGAGTAACTGGATGAGCGCGCCTCGCAGCCTTGAGCGAAACCGGGCGGAGCTGGCCAACTTTCTGCGAAGCCGCCGTGAACGTATTTCTCCACAGGACGTGGGCTTGCCTTCTGGTGCAAGACGGCGGACTCCGGGGCTTCGACGGGAGGAAGTCGCAGCCCTCGCCGGGGTAGGACTGTCCTGGTACACCTGGCTGGAGCAGGGGCGAGAGATCAGCGTATCTGCAACTTTCCTCGAAAATCTGTCGCGCACGTTGAAGCTGGACGCCACCGAAAGACGGCATCTTTTTCTGCTGGCGCATCAGAGGCTTCCGCCAGAGCCGGGCAAAACCTGGTGTGTCGTGCCACCGCTCGTTCATCGGTTGATGGCCGACCTCCCAATGCGCCCGGCGTACGTCCTCAATCTTCGCTGGGATGTGCTGGCTTGGAACGCGGCTGCAGATAAGGTATTCGCTTTCTCGAGCGTTCCGACAGAGCGGCGCAACTTCCTTTGGCTGTTGTTCACCGCATCTTCAATGCGCGCATTGCTCGACCCGTGGGAGGATCAGGCCCTGCAAATCCTGTCGAGTTTTCGCCGTGATTTCGTCAGGGCAGCCAAGGACCCCGACATTGGAGCATTGGTTAAAGATTTGGAGAAGATAGATACCGATTTCAGGACCTGGTGGCGGCAACAGGATATTCATGGACCCTGTCAGGGCATCCGGAATTTTCAGATCGACGGGATCGGCCAGGTGGTGTTCGATCACACCTCACTCACGATCGATGTCGACCGGGACTTGCGGCTTGTCTACTATGCGGCGAAAGAGGGGCAGGTGCAAAGCCGGCATTTTGAGCGATGGCTGACGACCTCGAGCGGAAACGCGATCGGCGTGTAGCAGGCCGTTACCCAATACTTGGGGTAAGTGAGGTAGGCGGGTCGCACAGAGCACATGGTTACTAAGACTTCGGTGTACGCCGAATTCAAAAATTTTCAACGATACGGTGTTTCTCTCATCAGGCTGTTGGACCGCTTTGCAGCATTACGTACGTAACCGCGGGGCTTGTAAGGGCGCACGAAGCCGATGATCCCAACTGGCCTGAGAGGCTATTAAATGGCCGGAGCTACATGGGTAGGTGGGCCAGCTGCTGATGGTTGTTGCGACCATCGACCTGATTAATTCAAGCGGCATGGCTTCTATAAAGCCTTTGTAAAGGTAAATGATCAAGTTCAGCAATGCTGCCGGAAACAGTATTTTTCTTAGGGCTAGTCTTTCTTACTTGCCAGCGCATAACACTGCGATTCGGTCACTGTGTTGCAGCGTCGTTGTCACAAATACATAGGATCTGGAGAGCAAGGCTGCTAAGTCGTCAGATATTTTCCCAGTTTCTGACGAGGCCTCGGAAAAGCGGGTCGATCAACGGACCGCTGTCCCCTATTGGGTCGAACAATTGCGTGTTTCTTGTCCAATCAGTGAACAAGCCAATAATAAGAGCATGGATCGAGATTGCAGCCATTCGAGGTGTGACACCTGGCTGCAGTATCTCAATGTTGCTGGCAAATATCTGCTCACATTGATCAATAAGCTGAATTATCAAGAAATTGTGGCGAGCTTCCGCTGCAATAAGCTCGTCGGTGAACTCGCAGCGATGCAGAAGAATTTTCATGACGCGGCCTTTTTGCTGGTCTATCGCCAGAGCATTTACGCCTTCTACACATAAGTCCCGTAATAAGCGCAACGGATGTTGTGAAGAATTATCATTGGTTACTTCCATTATTTTTTCAGGTGATATCCGAACCTGGTCGAGCAGTTGGTTTAATAGGTCGGATTTGTTCTCGAAGTGCCAATAAACTGCGCCACGCGTTACGCCGGCATCATAGGCAATCTGGCTGAGACTCGTTCGTGTCACTCCGTTAGCGAGAAAGAGTCGCTCCGCAGATGCGAGAAGTGCCGTCCGGGTTTTTTTGGCGTCTTCTTTTGTTCGTCGCATTCTTTCTCTCAACTTTTTCTGCTGGTCGTCCCACTAGGCAGGTGTAATTGTGTTCCTGACGACACGTGACTGCTTCAGCCTAGCGGTTATTCACCCTACGAAACTCAGCAAAATGCCCGCGGCGACCGCCGAGCCAATGACGCCCGCTACGTTAGGCCCCATGGCATGCATGAGCAAGAAGTTCTGCGGATTTGCCTCGAGCCCGACCTTGTTCGACACCCGTGCCGCCATCGGCACTGCCGACACGCCAGCCGAACCAATCAATGGGTTGATTTTATTCGTGCTGAACATGTTCATGACCTTGGCCATCAACACACCCGCCGCCGTACCGCCACAGAAGGCGACCATGCCAAGCAGCAAAATTCCAAGGGTCTTCATCTGCAGGAAGGCTTCGGCGGACAGCTTGGAGCCAACAGTCAGCCCCAACGCAATGGTCACGATATTGATCAGCGCATTGCGCGAGGTATCGGCCAGACGATCCACGACCCCAGCCTCGCGCAACAGGTTACCAAAGGCGAACATGCCCACCAACGGCGCGGCGTCAGGCAGTAGCATGCCAACCATCAGCGCAAGCATAAGCGGGAACACAATCTTTTCTGCCTGACCGACATGGCGCAGCTGCGTCATGACAATGGCGCGCTCCTCCCTAGTCGTCAGAGCGCGCATGATAGGTGGTTGAATCAGCGGGACCAGCGCCATGTACGAGTACGCCGCGACGGCGATCGGTCCCAGCAGATGCGGCGCGAGCTTGGCCGTAACGAAGATTGAGGTGGGGCCGTCCGCACCGCCAATGATCGCAATTGACGCCGCTTCGCGCAGGGTGAACTCCATGCCTGGAATACCGATCGCTGCTATCCCCAGTGCACCGAGCAACGTCGCGAAGATACCGAACTGCGCTGCCGCACCGAGCAACAGTGTTTTGGGGTTAGCCAGCATTGGCCCGAAGTCGGTCATGGCACCGACGCCCATGAAGATCAACAGCGGGAACACACTGGTCGGTAGACCGACTTCATAGAACAGGTGGAGGATGCCAGCACCCTCGGCCATGTTTGCGACCGGAATGTTGGCGAGCACCCCTCCGAATCCGATCGGGATCAGCAACAAGGGCTCAAACCCCTTGCGAATCGCCAGATAGATCAATGCCAGGCACACCACGATCATCAGCAGCTGACCAGGCTCTATGTGATAGAGACCGGTGCTGTGCCACAGCTTGAGCAACTTATCCATGCCGCACTCCTTAAGCGATCATCAGCAGGCTGTCGCCTACCGACACCGCGTCGCCGACCTTGACGTTCACAGCTGAGACGGTGCCGGCCTTGAATGCACGGATTTCAGTTTCCATCTTCATGGCTTCGAGGATGATCACCAGATCTCCTTCCTGAACCATCTGACCGGGCTGTACGAGGACTTTGAAGATGTTGCCGGCTAACGGCGCCGGCTGAGGTTCGCCCGTACCTGCGGCCGGCGCAGCAGCCGCTGGTGCTATGCCTGATTCGCCGCCAACAGGCTTGATTCCCTCGATGTCGCCGCCGTCGTTGACCTGTACGACGAACGACTTGCCGTTGACCTCGACGGTATAGACTTCGGGTGCGCCCGCTTCGCGTGGCGCCTGCTGCTTGCCGGTCGGCACCGGTTCGAAAGCAGCGGCATTACCGCGGTTCTCCAAAAATTTCAGGCCGATCTGGGGAAACAGCGCATACGTGAGGACGTCATCGATCTCGTCCTGGGCCAGCTTGATGCCTTTTTCTTGCGCCAGCCCTTTTAGCTCGGCCGTCAGCTTGTCCATTTCTGGCTGCAGCAGATCAGCAGGGCGGCAGGTGATGACCTCTGCACCGTCGAGCACGCGTTGCTGCAGTTCGGCATTGAAGGGAGCAGGCGCGGCGCCGTACTCGCCTTTGAGGATGCCGGCGGTTTCCTTGGTGATGGATTTGAAGCGCTCGCCGGTAAGCACGTTAATCACGGCTTGAGTTCCGACGATCTGCGAAGTCGGCGTCACCAACGGAATGAAACCGAGGTCTTCGCGAACCCGAGGAATCTCGGCGAGCACTTCATCGAACTTGTCGAGCGCACCCTGCTCCTTCAGTTGTCCTTCCATATTGGTCAGCATGCCACCCGGCACCTGTGCCACGAGGATCCGCGAGTCGACGCCCTTGAGCGTGCCTTCGAATTTCGCATATTTCTTGCGCACTTCACGGAAGTACGCAGCGATCTCTTCAAGCAGCAACAGATCGAGCCCGGTGTCCCGCTCGGTGCCCTGGAAAATGGCCACCACCGACTCGGTTGGCGAATGTCCATAAGTCATCGAGAACGAGGAAATGGCAGTATCAACGTTGTCGATGCCCGCCTCGACAGCCTTGAGAATGGCCGCAGTGGACAGGCCCGCCGTGGCGTGACACTGCATATGGATCGGAATGGACAGGCTTGCCTTCAAACGCGAAACCAGCTCAAAGGCCATGTAAGGCGTGAGAATGCCAGCCATGTCCTTGATTGCCACCGAGTCGGCGCCCATATCCTCGATCTGCTTGGCCAGGTCGACCCACATCTCCAGAGTATGTACAGGGCTGGTGGTGTAGGAAATCGTGCCCTGTGCGTGCTTGCCCTGCTGCTTCACCGCGCGCAGGGCGGTTTCCAGGTTGCGTGGATCGTTCATCGCATCGAACACGCGGAACACGTCGACGCCGTTGACCGCGGCGCGCTCGACGAATTTTTCCACCACATCATCGGCGTAATGCCGATAGCCCAGCAGGTTCTGGCCACGCAGCAACATTTGCTGGCGGGTATTGGGCATCGCTCTCTTCAGTTCGCGGATGCGCTCCCAGGGATCTTCGCCTAGATAGCGGATGCAGGAATCAAAGGTCGCTCCCCCCCAAGATTCAACCGACCAGAAGCCCACCTGATCGAGCTTGCCGGCAATCGGCAGCATGTCTTCGAGACGGACGCGGGTGGCCAGAATGGATTGATGGGCATCACGAAGCACCACATCGGTGATGCCGAGCGGCTGTTTGACAGATGTCATGGAGGGAACTCCCTGTTCTGGATCAACCACGACGAGCGCGGTGCTGATGGATAGCGGTCTGGATGGCCGCGAGGAGATCGGCGTCCACTTCAGTCACAGCGGGTTTGCTGGCAGCCAGCTGAGCGATCGGCGCAGTGTCGAACCGGCCAATCACAGAGGACATGAGACGAATGCAGACAATCAACAAAACGAGGAAGATGAAAACGGAACCTAAGCCGAACAGCATAAGTTCAACGCCTTCCCAGATAAGCTGGTTTGAGGTCATAACGGAAACCGCCTGGTTAGGTTCAGATTAAATAGCAACCACGTCGATCTTGGCCTTAGCCGCGGACTCGCGGAACTCGGCGATCTGGTCGAAGCTCAGGTAGCGGTAGACATCCCCGGCCATAGTGTCGATTTGAGCGGCGTAGACCATGTATTCCTCGATGGTCGGCAGGCGGCCCAGGATCGAGGCAACCGATGCCAGTTCAGCAGAAGCCAGGTAGACGTTGGTCGCATCGCCCAGACGGTTGGGGAAGTTACGAGTCGAGGTGGAGACCACTGTCGAGCCGGTTTCCACGCGTGCCTGGTTACCCATGCACAGCGAGCAACCTGGCATTTCCAGGCGTGCACCGGCACGACCGTAGATGCCGTAGTAGCCTTCCTCGGTCAGCTGATGCTGGTCCATCTTGGTCGGCGGAGACAGCCACAGGCGAGTCGGCAGGGCGCCTTCAACCTTGTCCAGCAGCTTGCCGGCGGCGCGGAAGTGACCGATGTTGGTCATGCACGAACCGATGAACACCTCGTCGATCTTCTCGCCCTGAACGGTCGAGAGCAGACGCGCATCGTCCGGGTCGTTGGGTGCACAGAGCACAGGCTCGGTCACTTCGGACAGGTCGATCTCGATGATCTCGGCGTACTCGGCATCCGCATCGGCAGCCAGCAGTTCCGGCTTGGCCAACCAAGCTTCCATGGCCTGAGCACGACGCTCCAGCGTACGAGCATCACCGTAACCTTCACTGATCATCCAGCGCAGCAGGGTAATGTTCGACTTCAGGTATTCGGCAATGGCGGCTTCCGGCAGCTTGATGGTGCAGCCCGCAGCGGAACGCTCGGCAGAGGCGTCCGACAACTCGAAAGCCTGCTCGACGGTCAGCTCGTTGAGGCCTTCGATCTCGAGGATGCGGCCAGAGAAGATGTTCTTCTTGCCTTTCTTCTCGACGGTCAGCAGACCTTTCTGAATGGCGTAGTAGGGGATCGCATGAACCAGGTCGCGCAGAGTGATGCCAGGCTGCATCTTGCCCTTGAAGCGAACCAGTACCGACTCCGGCATGTCCAGCGGCATGACGCCGGTGGCAGCAGCAAACGCCACCAGACCGGAACCGGCCGGGAAGGAGATCCCCATCGGGAAGCGAGTGTGCGAGTCACCACCGGTACCAACGGTATCCGGCAGCAGCATGCGGTTCAGCCAGCTGTGGATGATGCCATCACCCGGGCGCAGCGAAACACCGCCGCGGGTCATGATGAAGTCCGGCAGGGTGTGGTGCGTGGTGACGTCGATCGGCTTCGGATAAGCCGCGGTGTGGCAGAAGGACTGCATGACCAGATCGGCCGAGAAGCCCAGGCAAGCCAGGTCTTTCAGCTCGTCACGGGTCATCGGGCCAGTGGTGTCCTGGGAGCCGACGGTGGTCATCTTCGGCTCGCAGTAGGTGCCCGGGCGGACGCCTTTGCCTTCCGGCAGACCGCAGGCGCGACCGACCATCTTCTGTGCAAGCGTGAAGCCCTTGTTGCTTTCGGCCGGCGCTTCCGGCTTCTTGAACAGGTCGGTTGGGCCCATGCCCAGTTCGGCACGTGCTTTCTCGGTCAGACCGCGACCGATGATCAGCGGAATACGGCCGCCAGCGCGAACTTCGTCGAGCAGGACGTCGGTCTTCAGCTGGAAGGTAGTGACCAGTTCGTCGCTACCATGACGACGGACTTCGCCCTTGTACGGGTAAACGTCGATCACGTCGCCCATCGCCAGATCGGAGCAATCGAACTCGATCGGCAGGGCGCCAGCGTCTTCCATGGTGTTGTAGAAGATCGGCGCGATCTTGGTGCCGAAGCAGAAACCACCGGCACGCTTGTTCGGCACGTTCGGAATGTCGTCGCCGAAGAACCACAGCACCGAGTTGGTAGCGGATTTACGCGAGGAACCGGTACCGACGACGTCACCCACATAGGCGATCGGAAAACCCTTGGTCGTCAGCTCTTCCATCTGCTTGAGCGGACCAACCGAGCCTGGAACGTCAGGATTGATGCCGTCGCGCGCCATCTTCAGCATGGCCAGGGCGTGCAGTGGGATGTCCGGACGCGACCAGGCGTCAGGCGCAGGGGACAGGTCGTCGGTGTTGGTTTCGCCGGTGACCTTGAATACGGTCAGGGTGACCTTCTCGGCAACTGGTGCACGGTTCTTGAACCACTCGCCTTCAGCCCAGGACTGAAGGACGGCTTTGGCGTTGGCATTGCCTGCCTTGGCCTTCTCCGCAACATCATGGAACGCATCGAACATCAGCAGGGTGTGCTTCAGCTGTGCGGTGGTGGTGTCGGACAGTTCCGGATCGTCCAGCAGATCAACCAGCGTAACGATGTTGTAACCGCCCTGCATGGTGCCCAGCAGTTCGACGGCGTGTTGCTTGCTGATCAGCGGCGAAGAGGCTTCACCCTTGGCGACAGCGGCGAGAAAGCCAGCCTTGACATAGGCGGCTTCATCCACGCCCGCGGGAACGCGGTTGGTGATCAGCTCGAGGAGAAATTGTTCTTCGCCGGCTGGCGGGTTTTTCAGGAGTTCGACCAGGCCTGCGGTCTGTTCGGCGTTCAGTGGCAAGCCGGGCAGTCCATGGCTGGCACGTTGTTCGAGTAGAATCCGATAAGCTTCGAGCACAATGTTCTCTCATGCGGCCCCCGAAACAGGCCGAATAGTCAAGTTAAGTTGTAAAAGCCGAAGGCAGAGCAAGCCGGGCGTTATAAACGAACAAGGCTGATCACGCAGCCTGCTGCGCTTAGAGCTGTTCAAGTAGATTTAAATAAAATGAACAAAATATCGAAAAGCGTGCAGAAAGTAAGTTGAGAGCGGTTCGTTGTCAAATGCAAATTTGCTTAACGAATCCGCTGCGAACCGAGAGTTGACGCGCGCCGCAGCAAGGTGAATGCAGAGGTGGTGGTGTATATCTGCGCCATGGACGAGGCACAGTGACTTCGATAGGCAGTCCTGTGTGTCGGCAAAGGCGCGTTGAAAGCGCGGGCCTATTCTTGGCTCGAAGACTTTCTTCGAGGCCGGATTGCTTGCCGCAGCGAGCTGGGTGACCGTCAGCCTGCGATATCCATTGTCTCATTTGGGGCCGTCAATGAACGCCGGGTTTTGCCAATGACAGGATGCCGCTGTCTTAGGCGTTTGTGACGCGCCAGACAATTCCGCCAACGCTGACGGTTGCTGGTTCGCCCATCTCAGGTTGGTCTACTACCCGGACACGTGCATCGCTTCGTCATGCATGCGCTAGCAAATTCCGCTCCGTCTGTTTTCCGATTTTTATCACCTTGAGGGCGACGAACTTGGATGTAGGTGTATGGCTTGCTTCACCGAAGCTGCCAGGTGCTAACGGTGGATTGCTATCGCGGCCGCCTGGACCAAGGGGTTCCGTAGGCGAGAAGGGTAAATCCGCACGGACTGACGAGCACAACCTCGCGCAACGCAGGGTCTTCAAGATAAGGTCCGGCGTCTGGCCGTCGCGGGTGGTCGTTTCCGGCAACAGGTCCAATGGCAGCGGATGATGCTTGAAATGCGCCCGGCCGCTCGCGGTGTTCCGGATTCGGCATACCGCATCGGTTTCCAGCCCAGGGCGGGATTCAAGCCGCAACTGCGCAACGCGTGATCAATTGACTGCCGAAAATGCATGCCGCTCCACAACGTGCCGAGCGGAAACTTCGCCAGCGCCTTCCCACGTAACAGGCACCTGGAAAGCGAAAGTGACGCCGGTCGTGCAGCAACCGTGTTGCACGAAGCGGCAGGCTCGCGAAATACGCCTGGTCGAGACGCTCAAGATAGGAATGCCCACGTCGAACTGGTTTTGGTTCAGCCTTCCCAAAATCTGATCGCTGCTCAAGGCGAACAGCTGGAAGCGCAGACTTGGATGCCGCTCGGTGAACAAGGTTGCCAATTGCCAAAGTAATCGCATCGGGAGTGCGCCGACAGGTAGCTGTGAGCAGCGTGTATTTAGTCATGCCCTAAACATGAACACAAAGTTGAAAATTGCCTATTTTTTGTTGTCTCGTCCGGCGCCAGGGTCTACTTTGTTCTGAAGCGATGGTTTAGGAGCCCGTGGTCCAACTGATCGCACAAACAATAACAATACGAGGCAAGCGTTCTATGGCGACCAGCTCATGGTGGGCTTCAGCCCTTTGCGAATCCGTGAATAATGTAAAGCCTCTCGCCGTGACCTGCGGCGGGGAAGAACTGGTTCTGTTCCGCAACGCTGAAGGGCAGGTCTTCGCCCTGGAAGATCGCTGTCCGCACCGGCGCGTGCCGTTATCGCTAGGCTGCGTCGTGGGTTCCGGGCTGCAGTGTGGCTATCACGGCTGGACGTTCGATGGAGCCAGCGGCGCCTGTACCGCTATCCCCAACCTGAGCGCCAGCGAACGCGTCCCGCAGCGCCATGCGGCGCGCGCCTTTATGGCAAAAGAAAGTAACGGTTTCGTGCATGTATGGGTGGGCGACGGCGAGCCGGACGCCACCCTGCCAAGCGCCGATTATGCCCCTACGGGGCGTGAGTACACGGGAAACGCCGTCGTCAGCATGACGCACGACGAGTACCTCGCCGTGATGCTGGATGGCCCCAACTGCCTGTTGGGCTTCGACGCAGTGCAAATAACGGATTTCTTCCTGGGCGATCCGCAACTGATGAACGACCGTCTCGTGCTCGACAGGGGCGCGGTCTGGTCGAGTCAGATCTTGCCGTCGCAGTTCGTTGCCGACTACCCGCTGATCGTTCGCACGTCGGTTCCGCTGCGTGGCGGCACCATTCGGGTGGATCTGCTGAGCCAGGACGAAACGCCGCTCAGCACGCTTTTCATCGGTGCGAGCGCCAACCGACGAGGCACCACCAGTCTCTGCTGGCGCGGTTTCCAGTACACGTCCAGCGTGGCGGGCGCGCCGTTGCGCTGGCGCGTCTCACGGACTGCAGGCAGAGCGCCGTTCAGCGTGAATGCCACGATCGATGGCTCGGCCATCGCCGCGTTATTGGTCGCACCCTCGCGTGACTTACATGAGTTGCGTCAGCAGATAGTCGTTGAACAGCGCCTCGCCGTCTGACCTTCATTCAGCTGAACCCGGAGAATTCCATGCACGCCGCCACGCCTCTTTCCGATGCACAGCCGCAAGCCGCTGCGCGCCGGATTCGTAAAGACTGGACACCGACCAACTATGACCTGCGCGATACCTGGTTCCCGGTATCCCACAGCCGCGATGTCACCGAGCGGCCCATCCGCCGGATCATCCATTCCCAGAGCTATTACCTCTGGCGAAAGGACGGTCGGCCATTTGCGGCCGAGTTTCATCCCGAGCGCCTGCATGCCGAGCGTGCATCGTTCACCGAGTTTACCGGCGGTATGGGCTACTACCCGGTTGTCGAGCGCTACGGTTACATCTGGGCCTGGTATGGCAATCCTGATGCGGCCGATTCCTTGCTGCTGCCGCACATCCCGTTTCTGCCGGTTGATGGCAGTCTTCCTGGTTACACCCAGCGCACGGTTCGTTTCGATGCCAGTTCTGCCTTGTCGGTGGAAAACCTCATCGACCTGACCCACGCCGACTTTCTACATGCCAATACCATCGGCGACGGGATATCGGAATCGGACGTGGTGGAAGTGGAGTGGACCTCGGAAACCGTGACCCGTACCCGCACGGTCGCGCAGAAGTCCGTCGCGCCAGTGATGCGTTGGGTCGGCGGTGTGCGAGCGAAATACCAAGATTTCCGCGCCGTGCTGCATATTCATCTGCGCAGCAACGTGTGTATCTCCTATCCGCGCTTTCGTCCGGGTTACGACGTGCCCAACCTGCAGCCATTCTTGCCGGTGGGCAAGCACCGCTCGCGCTGCGACGTGACGTTCAACACCACGGCGGCACCGGCACCGTTCCGCTATCTGATGCCGCGCATCAATTACATCATCCAGCCGCAGGACAACTCCGTGGTGCGTCCGCAGAACCAGCGTTATTTCGAGCCCGGTGAGCGCATCGACCTGCATTCGCGCTTCGATGCGCCCGGCACGCGTTATCGCTTTCAGATGGAACAACTGGCCGAACGTCAGCGCAAGGGCGATTTTTCCTATGGATCCGATGCCGAACCGGGTCGGGACATCACCCAATTGCTGGGTATGGACGGCTGATACCTCGCCTGCGCAAGGACATCGAACACGCAATACGCCGACACCGTTGGCAACCATAGGAAGCAGCGTTATGGATTTGGGAATCGCAGGGCGCAGCGCAATTATCTGCGCTTCGTCTCGTGGCCTCGGCAAGGCCTGCGCGCTGGCGTTGGCGCAGGAAGGTTGCCGCGTATTGATCAACGGTCGCGATGCCGAGCAGTTGAAGCGCACGGCTGCGGAAGTCGAGACCGCTACAGGTCACAGGCCGCTTGCCGTGCGCGGCGATCTGAATACCGAAGAAGGCCGAGCCGCCCTGATCGCCGCATGTCCCGCGCCCGACATCCTGATCACCAACAACGGCGGCCCCGCGCCGGGCAGGATCGAAGACTGGGACCATGCGGCCTGGCTGAAGGCCATCGAGGCAAACATGTTGTCGGCGATCATGCTGATCCAAGGCGTGGTCGGTGGCATGCGCGAGCGGCGCTTCGGAAGGATCATCAACATCACCTCGGCCATGGTGAAATCGCCGCGCCTGCCCTTGGGACTTTCCACCGCCTCTCGGGCAGGGCTGACGGCGTTTTCCAAGGCGTTGTCCAGCGAAGTGGTGCGCGACAACGTGACCATCAACAACCTGCTACCTGAACGCATCGAAACCGACCGCTTGCGCTACATGACCGAGCAGCTGGCCAAGCACAGAAAGCTGAGCCTGGAAGATGCGCGCACCGAGATGCTCAGGCCCGTAGCGGCGCGGCGGTTCGGCAAGCCGGAAGAATTCGCCGCGGCTTGTGCATTTCTTTGCTCGGCTCAGGCGAGCTACATCTCGGGGCAAAACCTTCAAGTGGATGGCGGGAGCTACGATGGCTTGATCTGACGCGGCGGCAAGCGGGCTTTCCAGTCTTCGGGAGGCGTTTCCTCAGCCGCGAAGTCCAGCTCCACTTCCACGCCATTTGGGTCCAGGAAAAACAGCTGCCAGGTACGGACCGCCCCCGGCGCTCTGATGACACGAAATTCGATGCCGCGATCTTCGAGCAGTTGCCATGTCTGCCGCAGCCCTTCGGCCCAAAACGCCATGTGGTCGAGCACGCCGCGGCGGGGCTCTGGCATTCGCTGCACCTGCACCACGTGCAGCAGCGGGTGGCCGTTGGCATAGAGCCACAAGCCAGCCACCGGAAAAGGCGGGCGCGGGCCTTCGGTCAACCCGAGCAGGTCAATATAGAACTCGCGCGTTGCCTGCAGCTGATCCGTCACGATCGTGAAGTGGTCCATTCGTTCGATCACGAAGCTCTCCCTTGGATGTGGTCGCATCGCATATGAACAGATGCTGGCATCGCGAAGCTAGGTAATTGTACATATAGCTGATATCTGTCTATATTCAAGACTCCAACAATAAGAATGACTTGAATGTACGCATCCGATTCTGCTTCACGCCCTGCATCAATCCCTTCCGCTTACGGCACCGCTCGTGACCCTGTCGGCGTCATCTGACGGAGCGCTTGCTGAGCCCTTTCCCTACTTCAAGCTGTGGGTCCTGGTGCTGTGCCAGATCGGCATGCACTCATGCCTGACCGGGATGCGCATGGCCGCGCCACTGCAGCTGCTGCAACGCGATATGGATGTCTGGGCGGTCGGCGTGGTGATGGCGATGTTTGCGACCGCGCCGGTATTTCTCGCCCTGACCGCGGGTCGTATGGCGGACCGACACGGCTATCACCGCCCGACACGCATCGCCGCGAGCCTGTCCTTTGCCGGCGCGGTGATCGCCAGTTCGACGAGTCATTACCTGTGGCTTTGTCTGGCTGCCGCACTCTGTGGCGGCGGCTCCAGTTTCGGGTTGATCGCGCTTCAGCGCACGGCGGCGCGTCTGGCCCGTAACGCAGGCGAGCGCATGAAGGTATTCGGTTGGATCGCTATCGCGCCGGCCCTGGCCAGCCTGATCGGACCTCTGGGAACGGGACTGCTGATCGATCATTACGGTTTTCGCATTGCGTTTGCGGCCTTGGCGATACTGCCCCTCGGTACGCTGCTGCTGTCTCAGTGGGTGCCTCGCGAACAGATGGCCGCCCCGGTATCGCGCGAGCAGCGACGCCCTGCATGGGATCTGCTGTGCGAGCCGTCGTTTCGCCGATTGTTATTCATCAACTGGCTGGTGTCGGCCAGCTGGGATGTGCATTCCTTCGCCTTGCCGATTCTGGGCAGTGCCCGGGGCATGAGCGCCTCGGTGATCGGCGCGATCCTCGCCGCCTACGCCGTCACCTCGACACTGGTGCGGCTGCTGTTGATACCGCTACTGGCCAATCGTCTGTCGCAGCGCTCGATCATCTTGAGTGCCCTGCTGCTCACCGCAGCGGTGTACGCCATCTACCCCTGGCTCGGCCCCGCCTGGGCGATGGCCCTGGGAACCGCCACGCTGGGTGTTGCGCTGGGCACTATTCAGCCTGCGTTGATGACACAACTGCACCATGTGACCCCCAGTGCGCGTCACGGCGAAGGGCTGGCGGTGCGCTCGGTATTTATCAATTGTTCCGGAGCCAGCATGCCGCTGCTGTTCGGCGTGCTGGGCGCGGCGCTCGGTGCCGCATCGCTGTTCTGGTTGATGAGTGGCGTGCTGCTGGCTGGGAGCTGGCAGGCGCGTCGGCTAGGCGCTGCCGGGGGTTAGCCACAGTAGGCTGCAAAAAATCGTACGAAGTCGGTGCGAATAAACAATTTATAGGATTCTGTATAAAAACTATCAGTCTGACACTGGAATCATCCTGGTTCATGCACTAGCTTCTTAATTCGCCGAACGAGGCCGGGCTCGGTTTCGCTCCGGCGTAGAACAGCAGAACAGTGAAACATTGGAACAATAACAAGACACCCAGAGGTGCTTATGAACGAGTCAACGCTGCACGGCCTGCGTGTGGTCAGTCTGGGGTCGGGTATCGCGAGTGCTGCGGCGGGCTTGCAGCTGTACGAAGCGGGTGCCGAGGTGTTTCTGGTCGAACCGCCCGACAACCCGGCTCGGCGCGAGGAAGCGCTGTTCGCCGTGCTCAATCGGGGCAAGCGCAGTGTCACGCTGGATATCAACGTGCCGGATGGGCAGCAGCGGCTCGAACGGCTGCTGGCCGCGGCCGACGTGTTTATCCACGAATTCACTCCCAAGCAGGCCGCGACGCTGGGGCTCGACGATGCACAGCTGGCGCAGCGCTTTCCTGCGTTGATCGTTTCGGCCATTACCGGCTGGCCGAAGAAGCATCCACTGGCCGGGGCAGTGCCACGTGAAACGCTGGTGCTGGCACGCCTGGGCCTGCTCGACGAACAGCCGGGCCACCGCCCTGGGCCGGTCTTCGTGCGCATGCCCTTTGCCAATTGGCTGGCAAGCTGGCTGTGTGTGGTGGGCGTGATGGCGCGGTTGATCGCGCGTGATCGTGATGGCCGTGGCGGCGCCGCGCACACCAGTCTGGCTCAGGCCGCGCTGGTCCCGATGACCATGCACTGGAGCCGCGCGCAAACACCGACGCCGGTATTCGCCAAGGGGCTGGACAAGCACATTCCGATCCCGCTGCACCAGTGCGCCGACGGCCGCTGGATTCATGTGCATTACTCGCCGGATAAAGCCCCATTGATGGCCAATGCCATGGCAGAACTGGGCGAGGCGGAAGTCGCCCGGCTCAATGCGCAATGGCCGCCGAGCCACGTGGCGCCGAATTTCGGAGCCAACCGGGCCATCATCGCCACGCGGCCCGCTCATGAGTGGGTCGAGCATTTCTGGCAGCACGATGTTTCGGCGCAGATTGCCGCGCCCTTCGGCGACATCTATTTCGACGAGCAGGCGCGACTGAACGGGTATGTGGTCGAAGTGGAAGACGCCACGCTCGGCAAGACGCTGCAACCGGGGCCAGCCTGGATGATCACCCCACCGGCACGCATCGGCCGTTCCGCACCTCAGCCCGGCGCGGACAATGACAGCGACTTCAAGGACTCGCCAACGCTGCGTCTGGTTCCGGGCACTGGGCGTCAGGGCGAGCCGTTGCCTCCTTTGCATGGTCTCAAGGTGCTCGACTTGGGTGCCTATCTGGCTGGGCCGTTCGCCTGCATGATGCTGGCCGATCTGGGTGCGGAGGTGATCAAGGTCGAGGCCCCGACCGGCGATGCCATGCGCCGACTGGAGCGCATTTTCAGTGGGACTCAGCGCGGCAAGCTGGGCGTAGCGCTAAAACTCGGCGATGAGCTGAGTCAACCGGCGGTCGAGGCGCTGGTGCGTTGGGCCGATGTGGTCCATCACAACATGCGCCTGCCGGCGGCGCGCAAGCTGAAGGTCGATTACGACAGCCTCAAGCGGATCAATCCGCAACTCATCTATTGCCACGTCAGCGCTTACGGACCCACCGGACCACGTGCCGATTGGCCCGGCTTCGACCAGCTGATGCAAGCCTCTTGCGGTTGGGAAGTGGAGCAGGGCGGTGCCGGCCAACCGCCGATGTGGCTGCGTTTTGGCATTGGTGATTTCTTTGCAGGACTTTCTTCGTTGTACGTTCTGCTGTTGGGGCTTTACCAGCGCGCGCGGACCGGTGAAGGGCAGATGGTGAACGCGTCGTTGCTTGGCGCGACCTTGCTCACCATGAGCGAAGCGGTGGGCCGTGAGGACGGCAGCGTTACGCCCATCGCGCATCTGGACGCCAGCCAGACCGGCCTCTGCGACACGCACCGGCTGTATTGCTGCAATGACGGTTGGATCGCCGTGGCGGCGCTGGAGCCCGAAGAAGCGCAGCGTTTCAGTGCGCTGGCCGGAGCGGACCCCGAAGCGTATTTCGCCGGGCGGACACAGGCCGATGCGCTGTCATCCTTGAGCGCGCACGGCGTGCCCGCCGAAGCCGTTCTCGAGGCGCAGCTCGACCCTTTTCTCGACAACCCCGACCACGCCGCGGCTGGCTTGCATACCCACTATCAACATGCGGTGTTCGGCGAGCTGCAGCAGATTGGCGCGTTCTGGGATTTCGGTGATCTGCCGTTGTCGCTGGATCGTCCGCCGCCCGCCCTCGGCCAGCACAGCCGCGATGTACTCGGCGGGCTTGGCTTGGAAAACAGCGAACTGGAACGTCTGGCCGCGGCCGGTGTGGTTCGGCTGTAGGCAATTGATGCACAAAGGCGGCCCACTCCGGCTGAAGTCAACGATGAACCCGACCCGATCGTTCGATCGCGGGTTGGGTTGAACACACAGGAATAACGCATGAACGAATTGGATTTCAGCGGCAAAACGGTGCTGGTCGTCGGTGGCTCCAGCGGCATCGGTAACGGTATCGCGCAGAACTTCCGTCAACGCGGCGCCGAGGTGCACGTCTGGGGCACTCGTCCGAGCGCGCAGGATTACGCCGACTCGGCGGATTCGCATCTTGAAGGGCTGCACTACGCGCAGGTCGATGTCGCCAATGCCAACCTGATCGAGGCGGCGATCGTGCCGTTCACTCGACTCGACGTGCTGGTTCAGGCGCAAGGTACGGTGCTGTACGACCGTCAGGAATTTCTCACCGACGGCTTCAAGAAAGTAGTCGATATCAACCTCACCAGCCTGATGGTTTGCGCGCAGAAGTTCTTCGAACTGTTGAAGGAATCACGAGGCGCAATGCTCATCGTCAGCTCGGCCGCCGCCTTCCCATTCGACCCGCGGCAATCCGGCCTACAACGCCTCCAAGACCGGCGCTTTCGGTTTGACGCGCACGCTCGGCGAGGCTTGGGCGCGTGAGGGAATCCGTGTCAACGGCATCGCGCCGGGCCTGGTGGAAACCAAGCTCACGCGCATCACCACGGAACACCCCAAACGTCTCGAAGGTGCGCTTCGTGGTATCCCGCTGGGCCGCCTCGGCACCCCGCAGGACATGGCCAACGTTGCGCTGTTCCTGGCTTCGCCGCTGGCTGGCTACATGCTGGGTCAGACCCTGTTGGTCGACGGCGGCATGCTGCTCGCTTGAGCGCCACTCATATTTTTAGGAGCACGACATGGCCTGGGATTTCGAAACCGATCCGGACTTTCAAACGGAACTGGACTGGATCGACCGCTTCGTCCGCGAAGAGGTCGAGCCGCTGGAACATGTACTGGGCAGCCCCTGGAACATCCACGATCCGCTGTTCAAGCAATTGGTGCGTCCACTACAGGCGCAGGTCAAGGCGCGCAGGCTCTGGGCCTGTCATCTTGGTCCGGAGCTGGGCGGACCGGGATACGGCCAGGTACGCCTGGCCCTGATCAACGAAATTCTCGGCCGCGCACTGTTCGCGCCTATCGTGTTCGGCTGTCACGCGCCGGATTCGGGCAACGGCGAAATCCTCGCCCACTACGGCAGCGAGGAGCAGAAGCGCAAATACCTCGAACCCTTGCTCGATAACGAGATCGTCTCCTGCTTCGCCATGACCGAACCCCAGGGCGGCGCTGACCCCAGCGTGTTCACCACCGAGGCCGTGCGCGATGGCGATGACTGGCTGATCAGCGGCGAGAAGTGGTTCGGCTCCAATGCACGCTATGCGGCGTTCTTCATCGTCATGGCGGTGACCGATAAGAGCGTTTCGGTGCACAAGGGCACCACCATGTTCATCGTTCCGGCGAATGCGCCGGGCGTGACCATCGTGCGCAATGTCGGCATAGCGGATGATCCGGAGGCGACGCACGCCTATCTGCGTTTCGACAAGGTGCGGGCATCGTCCGCCGACCTGCTCGGCAAGCCCGGCGAAGCCTTCGTCGTCGCTCAGGTGCGGCTCGGCGGTGGTCGCGTGCACCACGCCATGCGTGTGATCGGCCAGGCGCAGAGAGCGCTCGATGCGTTGTGCGAGCGCGCCCTGTCGCGCACCACGCAAGGTGGCCTGTTGGCCGAAAAACAAATGGTGCAGGAAAAGATCGCCGACTCCTGGATCGAACTGGAGCAGTTCCGGCTGCTGGTGATGCGCACCGCCTGGCGTATCGACAAGTACCAGGACTATCTGCGCGTTCGCAAAGACATCGCCGCGGTAAAGGCGGCGATGCCCAAGGTGCTGCATGACATTGCCGCCCGTGCGCTGCATGTGCATGGCTCGATCGGCGTATCCGAAGAGATGCCGTTCGCCGGGTACATCCTGCGCTCCTTCCAGATGGGGCTGGCGGACGGGCCGACCGAGGTGCACAAGGTGGCGGTGGCCAGACAGCTGCTGCGCGACTATCAGCCAAGCGACAGCCTGTTTCCCAGCTACCATCGCCCGACTGCGGCGGCGCTGGCGCGTGAAAAATATGCTGACGCGCTGGCGACGCTGGAACAAAGCGGAGAGCAGCGTTGAGCGGCGAGGCTGACTGGCATGACCTGGTCGATCTCGCCCGCTTGGGCGCCTGGATGGATGGGCGGGAGCTCGCGTCCGGGCCGCTGGAAAATGCCGTGCGACTGACCGGTGGCACTCAAAACCTGTTGCTGCGCTTTCGGCGAGGCGAGCGTGAATTCGTGCTGCGTCGGCCATCGGCGGCGCTACGAGAAGTAGGCGGCAAGACCATAGCGCGCGAAGCTCGCATGCTAAAAGCGCTGGCGGGCAGCCGGGTGCCCCATGCGGGGTTGGTCGCCGCCTGCGATGACGAGGCCGTTCTGGGCGCGAAGTTCTACCTGATGGAACCGGTGGATGGCTTCAACCCCAATTCCGCGGCCGGCTTGCCGCTGCCCCACGCCGCCGACCGCGACATGCGTCGGCGCATGGGGCTGGCCATGGTCGATGCGCTGCTCTGCCTTCATGAGCTGGACTATCGAGCCATCGGCCTCGACGACTTCGGGCGCCCCGACGGTTTCCATCAACGGCAAGTTGCGCGCTGGCTGCATCAGCTTGAAAGCGTCGCCGGCTATACCGGTTGGCCGGGTGCAGGCAGCCTTCCCGGACTCGACCGGCTGGCGCGCTGGCTGAATGACAACTGCCCGCAACGGTTCAGCCCCGGTATCCTGCATGGCGACTATCACCTGTCCAATGTGATGTTCAGCCGCGAGGGGCCGGCGCTCAGCGCGATCGTCGATTGGGAGCTGGCTACCATTGGCGATCCTCTGCTTGATCTGGCCTGGCTGGTGGTGACATGGCCGGACGCCAGCGGCCATGGCGCCGGCACGATCGAGGTGCATCCCTGGGACGGCTTTCCCGCAGCGGATGAATTGGTGGCGCGCTACGTGGTGGGCAGCTCCCGAAGCTTCGAAGCCTTTACCTGGTATCTGGTACTGGCGGCTTTCAAGCTTGGCATATTTCTCGAAGTCAGTTACGCCCGCGCCTGCGCGGGCAAAGTGTCGATGGAACACGGCAGAAAACACCATGCCTCGGCGCTACGGCTTTTCGAGAAGGCGTTAGAGCGTATTGGCTAGCTGTTCGAGCAAACCGGCCTCGCTGAGCTAGCCAGCGTTAACCTTGGGTCGACTCAACGAGGGTCGATTCGTTGCCAACACGGCGCTAAGCACGAAATCGATCGCGTAGCTGCGCCACGCTTTCAAACCTGCGGGTGTATTGGTGTCAAATCCCGTTGCGGTGGAAGTGATGTGGCGACTGGTGAACCAGAGGGTGGTCAGTAACATGGAGGCACCGCAGAACATACGCGCGTCTACGTCAGGCAGAAAATCTTCGCTTTCAACGCCGCGTTTGAGGATTCGTTCGATCAGCTCTATAAGCGGTGCAGCTATGGCGCCGAAGCGATTCTGGTTGTGCGTCCCATGCTCATGGAGGCGAAAGCTCTCCTGTGCGAGTGATCGCAACTCAGGATCCGCGCCGTATTGATCAAAAAGGTATTCCAGTAGAGCTGTCAGCGCCTGGCGTGGCGGCAACTGATCAAGGTCCATTGATAGCAGGTCCTTTATAATTTGCGCCGTGCTTTCGTCCAGCACGCTGGTGAACAGAGTCTCCTTATTGCTGAAGTATTGATAGATCAATTGGCGCGTGACGCCTGCCGCGCTCGCAATTTCCTCTAGCCTCGCACCAGCGAGGCCCTTTTCCGCAAAGATTCTGCGCGCCTCCGCAAGTAGACGCTCCAGAGTGGCGCGTTTTCGGGAAAAGGCTTCGGTCTCGCGTGGCGGATGCATGGTGTCTCGACATCTTATTGGTAAGCATCTGAGCCTAAGCCATCTCGGCCAGGGCAGCCAGGCCAGTGAATGATGCATACCGTTATGATTGAGGTCTGCCTGCCCTCAAAGTGGAATGTAGGCTCGATATCGGAATTTACTTTGGCTGCGCAGATCGCATCCCGTGCGTTTCAGTCTGTGATCGCGTCCAGCCAAATCGCTTCGGCGGGGCAGGCAGCGGCGCCCTCGCGAGCGCCTTCTTCCAACTCCGGCGGCACGCGGTCGATGGTTAGATAGACAATGCCGTCATCGTCTAGTTTGTAGATTTCCGGACAGACCGCAGCGCAGAGTCCGTAACCGCAGCAACGGCTGCGGTCGGCGATTACTTGGTATTGGGTTGTGTGCAGGCTCATGGTGTTTCTCCGGCCAGGTTTAATGACAGAGTGGCAGATTGGCGAAAATGAGGACGCCCCAGAGGCTTGCTCGTTTCCGTAACGCTGCCCATTTGCTCGGTTCAGGCATGATGTCCTCCCGTAGTGCAGCGATTTCCGGCGGGCGTTAGACAACGGTGGAGGGGCGGCCTTGCGGCCGCCTCGTTTACGTGGCCCGTCACGCGCTCAATCCCACAGCACATGGATGTCGCGGGTACCACGCAGCTGTCCACCGGAAATTCGGGGTGCTGGCTTGGATGGGTCCAGGCGCATGTTTGGAAACAGATCGAGCATTGCGTTGATCGCGCAGTTCAGCTCCACCTTGGCGACGAACTGCCCGATACACATATGCGGGCCGAAGCCGAAGCCGAATGACGGCTTTACTTTGCGGTCGATGTCAAACTCGTCCGGGTTCTCGAAGACGTCCTCGTCGCGGTTGCCGGATATGGTCATGCACTGAACCATGCCGCCTTTCGGCACGATGATCCCGCCAATTTCCACTTCCTTCGAGGTCTGGCGAACCTTGAAGGTCGAGATAGGCTCGTGGCGGATCCCCTCGTCGATGAGTTTGCCGATGAGGCTGCGGTCGTTGCGTATCCGCTCCACTAGTTCGGGACGTTGCATCAGGTTGGTCATGATGCAGCTGAACGTGCGAGTGGTGGTTTCCCCAGCTGCCGGGGTCAGCGAGCGGACGAATGTTGTGATCTCATGGTCGTCCAGTGAGCGGCCTTCGGCTTCGGCGTTGATCAGGCGACTGATCAGGTCTGTCTCTTGGGTGCCTTGGGCTCGCCGTGCAACGACGACCTCCTTGATTCCATCATAAAGGTGCTTGGCCGCCTGACCAGCCAGTGGTCCGTAGATCTTGGCTTTTTCCGGATCGATCTGGTTGCCCGCCACCATGGCTAACGCCCAAGTAGCGTACGTCTTGTATTTTTCCGTGTCGCTGGTTGGAAAGCCCATCAGGGCATACATCACGCGTATCGGGAAATCCAGTGCGAAGTCCATCAGGTTGGCTTGCTTATCCGCCACCATCGGTTGCAAATAGTCCTCGCGGATAACCCGGTCGATTTCCGGACGCCACTTGTTGACCGTCTCTGGCATGAACACCGGTTGCAGCAGCGCCCGGGTCCGGCGGTGCTGCTCGCCGTCCATGGCAAGGATGATCAGACCGTCGAAGAACGCGCCTAGCCCTTCGGCGATGAAACCATTGGTGTAGGTTTCGGCGTCGCGCATGATGGCCATGATGTCCTTGTGCTTGAACACTGTCACCGTCGCCTTGGCCGCTTTGGCACCAGCGTTTGTCGGCACCTTCAAATAGGTATCGACGAAATCGCCCTTCATCACCGGTTCGTTATGGCGGTACTGGCGGCACAGTGCGTGGATGTCTACATCGGTGCCGAGGTAAGTGTCGCTTACGGCGTGATAGGCCGCGACGATGTCGAGTTGTTCAAACTGGCTCATTGGCTTCGATTCCCGATTTGGTTTTGTTGTAGTTGTTCTCATGCCTCGAACAGGCGGCTTGGCCATGTGCCCGGCATCCAGGCAAGTTGGAGCCGTGTGGCATTCGTTTCCCGAGCGGCGATAACCGAGTCATTCGCGTGTCCGCTTTGGGCGTCTGTTCAGCAGAGCGCTCACCCTAACAGCGACAGCGATTTCTCGGGCGGGAAGCCGTTTACACGGCGTAAAGTCGTGGTGCCCAAACGCCTCAGGACAAGGGTGCGAATTCTCCTTGGTCCGCCGTTAGCGCGGCGTTGCGACTTGTCGATCCAAGGCCCCGTTGGGTACGGAGGCTTGGGTTTTCTCCAAGTATTTCGAGCAAGCAGCGCTGGTGCGCAAAAACTCAATACATGAAAGGTTCCCTACATTCCGTTTGACTTCGGGTTAAACGAAAAACCGTATGTAAATGGCGATACGCCCGCAGCGTCCGATGTTGCTTACTAAGCTTCTGGATGAACTTCATTCACTCATGCCCGTTGCCGTTGCGCGAAACATGACGTGATCGCCAGGAAGCCGCCTTTATACGAAGGCCCATATAGTTTGGAGCACAGGCATGCAATTGAATAACAAGCGCGTCATCGTTACGGGTGGCGCACGAGGAATTGGCGCCGCGGTAGTCGCGGCTTTTGTAAACGAAGGCGCCCATGTGGCGAGTCTCGACTTAACCGAAAGCGCCCCGCAGGAGGCAATCGAGGGTAATGGCTGGGCTCGTTCGCATATCTGCGATGTCTCGGATACGGAATCGGTAAAAAGGGCCTTTGCTTGGGCTGCCGCACAGTTGGGCGGGCTGGACGTATTGGTCAATGCTGCCGGAATTGCGCCCAACGCCACTGCAGATGAAATCACCCTGGATGAGTGGGAAAAAGTGTTCGCGGTGAATGCTCGCGGCACCTTTCTGACCAATCGCGCAGCCTACGAGCATATGCACCAAGGTGGCGGGAGGATCATCAACTTCGCCTCGGCCGCTGGCGTGGGCGGGCAGCCAGGCAAGGCACACTACGCTGCCAGCAAGGGCGCGGTCCTGGCATGGACGCGCACCGTCGCCCGCGAGTGGGGGCCGCACGGCATTACCGTGAACGCCATCGCCCCGGCGATATGGACACCAATGTACGACGCCACCCGCGCCAGCATGAGCAACGTTCAGTTGAAGCAGCACGATGCATTCATGGCCAGTCTGATCCCGCTGGGAGGTCGGCTTGGCGATGCCGCGCAAGACTTGGCACCCGTTCTGGTTTTTCTTGCCGGCGAAGGTTCGCGCTTCGTAACAGGCCAGACTCTAATGATCGACGGCGGAATGTTAATGTTGAGTTAAGTCAGCGACCGGAGCACCAGTTGCCACGGAGCGGCTTTGACATTCAGGGGCATCCGCCCCGCCTTACCGGAGGTAACGACAATGCATAAGAACATGTTGATCTTTTGCGGTCTGGCTATCTGTCTGCCTGTAACGGCAATGGCTGATGGGCTCGATCTGGACAAGCAGCTGAACGGCCTCGACATCGAGACCGAGGTGGTCGGTTCTAGCGGAGGAGGGAGTGCTGGCACGGCCACTACCAGCACAACGCAGATGCTGCAAATCACTAACAATGCTGATGTCAGCGTTACGTGCGAATTGCAGCCGGGACCGGCTGAAGCTCAAAGCGATGCACCGCCACCCACCACCATAGAGCCGGGCGAACAGACCAGCCTCGCCGTGCCGGGTAAATACACCGGTGCACCCCTGCAAGCCAAGTTGGTCTGCGAGCCTCAATAAATTTGCAGTGATGCAGTGCTAAAGAAATCGCCGGGCATATGCCCGGCGATTCGTTCTTCTGGCACCCACAGGGCGCATTTTATAAGCACATCCCCGCGTGCAGCACTGTCGTGTTATTTGAGGCCGCCTAGGAAGTCCATCTTGCCTAGCGGTACGCCGCGGTGCCGGAGGATGTCGTAGGCGGTGACGACGTGGAAGAAAAAGTTCGGCAGCGAAAATATCTGCAGGCTGCCCTGGCCGGTGAACGGAAGGTCGGCTCGCGGTGTGGCGAGCACTATTTCGCGGTCTTCGCTGCCGTTGAGATCTTCGGGACGAACGCTTTCCAGAAGGGAGACGGTTTTGCTAATCCGCGAGCGCAGCGCGGCGAAGCTGCGATCCTCATCTTTTTGAAGTTCGGCAGGCTTGCCCGTGACGCCTGCGACAAACAGAAGTGGATGCAAGCATGCCATCTGAATCTGCTGGCTGAGGTTGAACATGTCATCGGTTAACCGGGCTTCAAGCAGGTCTTTCGGATTGGTGCCCGTTTCGTCCGCATGGGCCTGCGCCTTGGCGAGGATGTTTGAAAGGTTGTTCAACAGGCGGGTGAAATAAAAAACAGATGACTGGTGCATAGTGAGCGCCATTGTTGTTCTCCTGTTAAGGCGTTCAATAGAAACGGTCGGCGTGGCTGTAGAGTCGCCCGGCGACCGCGTGGACATCAGCGTTGGGTGATACGGCTGACAATGGCCTCGGCATTCATCTGCCGCTCGGGTAACGCTTCCTTTGGAATCTTGAAGCCACCCTTCAGCCCGTCGTTGATCACGCCGTACATGCCCTTGTTGAAGTCGTAGATGACGTTCTTGACCGCGTATGGGATCTGCTTGTCGTAAAGCTGAACGCCGCTCAGGAACATCGAGCGGTAGAGGTTGCCTTCCTGATCCCAAGCGTCGTACAGGCCGGCACCAAAGGTGTCCTCGTCCAGGTAGTAGTGCCGCTTGCTGTAGACGTGGCGCATGCCCGGCTTGAGTGTGGCTTCTACCACATAGACGCGATGCAGCTCCCAGCGCTCGTATTTCGGGTTTGCGTGATGGTCGCTGAACTGGTCCATCTGATCGGCTTCGAAGTTGAACTTGTAGGCGTTGTAGGGGATATACATCTCTTTCTTGCCAACGAGCTTAAAGTCGAAACGGTCTTGCATTCCGGCGAACATCTGTAGTTCGTCGAACAGGGTGACGCCGCCCTGGCTAGCTACTGGTGTGTCATAGGCAAACTCCGGCGCGAGCTTCACGCGGCGTTGGCCTGGCGTATAGCTCCAAGCGCGGCGCGGCTTTTTGGTCGGATCGAGATAGTCGTTGATCCCCACCACCTCACCGGCTCGGCGTGCAGGTTGCTTGTTCAGCGAGAACACCCGTGCGTACATCTCGGGATCGCGATCATCGCGATCTGTCTGGTAGTAGGGAAATTCTTCGAACGTAGCTTGTTCCGCCGCCTTGGTAATGGTGCCGTTGCTGTCGATGACCCAGCTGTTGGAGGACGTAGTGGTGGTGGCTGTCGGCCCGTTCTTGTAGCGCAGCAACTGGTTCCACATCACTTCATTGCCGGTTTTCGGAATCGGGAACGGAAGGCCCCCGCGGCACTCCGGCTCGATGGATAGCCCGTCGTTGTAGGTGTTGCAGGTGGTGGCATTGCGCACCGTTGCTTCCATCACCTTTTGCGGATACGCGGCGGTGCGATGGCTCGGGTACACATCCATGTACCAAGTTTCCGGATTCTTCTTGAGCAGGTGCTTCTGACCGTCGCTGAGCTTGTCCGCATACTGGTCGGCATTGGACGCATCGATACGGAACAGCGGCTTTTCGTTCTTGAACGGATCGGCCCAGAAGCCGCTGTCAGGCTTGAAGTCGGCAGGGGCCGTGGTGAGTCCGCCTTCATACGCTGGGATCGTACCTTCGGCATTGCCGGCCTTGGTCGCGCCGAAAGAGGTGAGTTCGTTGCCCAGTTGCTTGGCTTCTTCAGGGCTGACGGCGGCAATGGAGAAAGTCGTGACGCCACTGAGGGCAGCACAAAGAGCGAGATGGAATTTCATTGGGGGTCGGTCTCCGTTTTTGGATTTATTAATGGAGCTTCATCGAGTAGGAGCGATGTCGTGCATCAGGACCTACCCTAGCCGTTAACGGTTTTTGCGGCTTGCGTACCGTTTTATCTCGGGTCAAACGAAACAGCGCCGAACCGCTGGCGAATAAATGGTGAGGTTGTAGGCTGAGGTACAGCACCCCGTGACGGCAGGTTCCGATCAATCAATACATCGCAGGCGCCAGGTGTAAGCCTCGATCAACGACCGACAATCAGGTACTGATGCCGATTCGACTCGCCATGCGAGCGAATCCCCGTAACCAGGAGCGACTGGTGGTTCGCTGCTCAACCTTCGGGTGAGCAGCTTTTTTTTCCGCACGTCCGACGACCATGCAGCTTCGCGGCTTAGTGCTCGCCGAGGCGATCAATCACGGTGCCCCGCTAGGGTAATCGACACCGATTCGGCAAAGCGCAGGGCATGTGGCTTGTCGATTTCCACTTCGGCATAGCGTACGGCCTGTGGCGCCATCGCCAGATCCAGCACCTCTTGGGTCAGCCGCTCGAGCAGGGCGAAGCGGTTTTCCTCGACGTGCCGAATGATCGCCTTGGTGATGGTGCGGTAATTGAGCGCCTGTTCGATGTCGTTATCGCGTACCGCATCGGCGGCCGGGTACAGGATGGTCAGGTTGATCAGAACGTCCTGCTTGTTACGGATTTCATCTTCCTTGATGCCGATATAGGTACGCAGGCGCAGATTCTTGACACGAATTCGCGCCATTCCCGGTTCCAGTCTCGGCATGTCAGCGGCCTCGAATGAGCTGCAGGAATTCCTGGCGGGTGTTGTATGAATCACGGAACCCACCGAGCATCACCGAAGTTGTCATTACCGAATTTTGCTTCTCGCAGCCGCGCATCATCATGCACATGTGCTGCGCTTCGATGACCACGGCGACGCCAGCAGCGTTGGTTACCTGCATGATCGCATCGGCGATCTGCTTGGTCATGTTTTCCTGAATTTGGAGACGCCGGGCGAACATATCGACGATTCGTGCCACTTTGGACAGGCCGAGAACTTTGCCGGTAGGGGTGTAGGCAACGTGAGCCTTGCCAATGAAAGGAAGCATGTGGTGTTCGCACATTGAATAGAGCTCGATGTCACGGACGATGACCATTTCATCATTGTCCGACTCGAAAAGTGCGCCGTTGACGACTTGCTCAACGGTCTGGCCATAACCCTGGCAGAGGTACTGCATGGCTTTTGCGGCCCGCTTGGGTGTGTCCACCAGACCTTCGCGTTCCGGGTTTTCGCCGACACCTTCGAGAATGCCGCGATAGTGCTGAATCATGTCTTCGTTCATAACTGCTTCCTTAACGTTCGCCTCGATTGTTGCGGAGGCTATTGGCATTGAGGTGAAGCACCTTTGTATTTGAAGCAACTGCGCCGGCCGCTCAGGCCGAGCGAGCCAGCGGTAAAGATCGTTCCGCGCTGGGACCCGCCAGCCCACCAACCGCCATCTGCGTCACTACTGCTATAAAACCTTCGACTGCAGGGGCATCGTCCGGTGACCACCACGTGTGTGCATCTTCGAGGATCGACATCAGGCTGCGCGCGACAGCACTACTTTGTTCGGCCGCGGCCGGTGAGGGTATCTGCCGAAGAATTTTTTCCAAGTGATCGACGTGAGCCTGTCTAGTTGCCTCGATTGAAGCGCGTTGCTCGGCGCTCAGGCAGCGGGACTCCCGGCGAGCCAGCACCAACCGATGTTGATGAATCAGGTTGTATCGAATGTGCAGGTCGACGTAGCTGCGCAGACGGGTCAGCCCGTCCGCCTGACAGGGATCATCGGCCTCCAGTAGATCCAGAAGGTCCGTTTCGTGCTCCTCGATCAGCTCGAAAAGCAGGATTTGCTTGCTCTCCATATGGTTGTACAACGAGCCGGCTTGCATACCGAGTGCCATGGCCAACTGGCGCAGGCTGACCGCCTGAAAGCCATGCTCGACGAATAGTGTTAGCGCCACTATTCGTAGTTGCTCATGCACCGGCGGTGTGTCAGCCCGCACTGGCCGGCTGGCGTCGCCGTGGGCGAGGTCAATCAGCGGTAGCGATCTGCCCCGTTGGTAGCTTGCGCGCAGGGAGCGGTTCATGGTCAGTCGCGCTGCAATGTCAATGCGACGCCCTGGCCACCACCGATGCAAAGCGTGGCCAGACCTTTCTTGGCGTCACGGCTCATCATCTCGTGCAGCAGGGTAACCAGCACACGACAACCGGATGCGCCGATAGGGTGACCCAGAGCGATGGCACCGCCATTGACGTTGACCTTGTCGCTGTCCCAGCCCAGCTCTTTGCCGACCGACAGTGCCTGTGCGGCAAAGGCTTCGTTTGCTTCGATGAGCTCGACTTCTTCGAGTGTCCAGCCGGACTTGTCCAGGCACTTGCGAGTCGCACTGACCGGTCCAATCCCCATGATTGCCGGATCTACGCCAGCGCTGGCGTAACCCTTGACGGTGGCCAGAATCGGTAGGCCAAGCGCTTTGGCCTTGGACGTGCTCATCAGCAGCACCGCTGCCGCACCATCGTTAAGCGTCGAGGCGTTGCCGGCTGTGACGCTACCGTTCTTATCGAAGGCTGGTTTGAGTTTGGCCAGAGACTGGATGGTGGTATCTGTCCGGGGCTGCTCATCGGTATCGAACAGCAGGGGATCGCCTTTGCGCTGCGGGATGGATACGGGTGTGATTTCCGCCTTGAAGCGACCGCCCTCGATAGCGGCCGCCGCGCGCTGTTGGGATTGCGCGGCGAAGGCGTCCTGTTCCTCCCGGGTCAGTTTGTAGCAGGACACGAGGTTTTCTGCGGTGATACCCATGTGATAGTCATGAAAGGCATCAAGCAATCCGTCCTGCAGCAGCGAGTCGGCCAGTTGGGCATGGCCCATGCGTAGGCCGGTGCGCGCCTTGGGTAATACAAAAGGCGCGAGGCTCATGTTTTCCATGCCGCCGGCGATGACGATTTCGGCATCGCCGCAGCGTATTGCCTGGGTAGCCAAATGCACGGTTTTCAGGCCGGAGCCACAGAGCTTGTTCACTGTCATGGCAGGCACGCTATGAGGAAGGCCCGCATTGATCGCTGATTGCCGCGCGGGATTCTGCCCGCAGCCAGCGGTAAGCACCTGTCCCATGATCACTTCATCGACCGTAGCTGGGTCGATGCCGGTTTTCTCCAGCAGAGCGCGGATTACCGTGCTGCCCAGTTCGGTCGCGCTCACATTGGCCAGCGCGCCTTGGAAAGCGCCGATTGCAGTGCGTGTTGCGGCAACGATTACAACGTCTTGCATGTTTTATCTCCTAGAACCCTCATGCCGCTATTACGCGACGCTATAGGGAAAAGAATAAAAAAGCGCTCGCCGCCAAATTCAATGGGAGCGTAACGGCGGCGGCGCTTGGGAAATCAAGGATGGACGTGGCAGCATCCGGCCTGCTGTGTCTGGCTTCATTCGGAAGCTAGACCGGCACTTAGCCCCGGGCTCGCTAGAAATCTCCAAATTGCCAAGCCAGTGGGTGTTCATATTGTTATGAAATGGCCGTGCGCGGCCCGTCGATGCTTGGTCACAACGCATTCAGCCGCGCCCGCGCGACCCGCGAGCCATTGGGTCGACCCAGCAGGTCACTGATGCGCTGCCCGGAGGCAACGAGAGCGTCCAGGTCGATGCCAGTGTCAATGCCTAAACCGTTGAGCAAATAGAGCACATCCTCACTGGCTACATTGCCGCTAGCGCCCTTGGCATAAGGACAACCGCCGAGGCCAGCAACCGAGCCGTCGAACGTGCAGATTCCTTCGAGTAGGCTGGCGTAAATATTCGCCAGCGCTTGACCATAGGTGTCATGAAAGTGCCCGGCGAGCTTGTTACACGGCACCTCGCGGCTGACCACTTCGAACAGCTGGCGAGTCTTTTCCGGTGTGCCGGTACCGATGGTGTCACCCAGGGAAATTTCATAGCAGCCCATGGCGAACAATTCGCGAGCCACGTGGGCGACGCGCTTCGGGTCGATCTCGCCTTCGTAGGGACAACCCAGCACGCAAGACACATAGCCACGCACCTGAATGCCGTTTTCCCGCGCCGCTTCCATCAGCGGGGCGAAGCGCGCCAGGCTCTCGTCGATGGAGCAATTGATGTTCTTCTGCGAGAACGCCTCGGACGCGGCGCCGAACACCGCGACCTCGCTGACGCCGGCTTCGATGGCCGCTTCGAGTCCTTTCAGGTTCGGCGTAAGGGCCGCGTAGGTCACACCCGGTTTCTGCCGGATCTGCGCGAAGACTTCGGCCGAGCCGGCCATCTGCGGCACCCATTTGGGCGACACGAAACTACCGACCTCGATGTACTGCAGGCCGGCCGCGCTGAGGTCATCTACCAGCCGCACTTTGTCAGTAATGCTGATCGGCTGTTTCTCGTTCTGCAGGCCATCGCGGGGGCCGACTTCCACCAGACGTACATGCTTGGGCAGGGTCATACCGACTCCTCCAAGTCCACCAGGACGCTGCCTTCGCTGATGAGCTCGCCTTCCTGACAGAACAGGCTCTTGACCACGCCGGCATGAGGCGCGCGAATGCTGTGCTCCATCTTCATCGCTTCGAGCACGATGAGCGTGGCACCCGCCTCGACGCTTTGCCCGGCCTCGACCAGCACCCGAACGATGCTGCCGTTCATGGGCGCGGTCAGGCCGCCGTGGTGCTGGTGGCTGGCTTCGACTTCAGCGATGGGGTCGAACGCGGTTACGGCGTGCAGCTCGCCATTCCATTCCAGATAGAGCGTGCAGCCCTGGCGGATGGCTTTTGGAAGATGAGTGATCTCGGTTGCGGCGCGACTGCTCACGCGTACCTGACGGCTCTCGCCATTGCACATCAGATGCACACTGGTTTGCGCCGGTAATCCGAAGCGCAGCCCATCGCGCTTTGCCCATGGTGAGTGGAGATCGTCTTCACGGACCTTGGCCGGCTCGGTCTGCACGAAGAGCTGGCCGGCCAGTTGCCAGAATTCATCGGATAGCTCACCGGGCTTACGCATCAGCTCGGCTTCGTGGCGCGGTATGAAACCGGTGTCCAGTTCCGCGTCGGCAAAAGCAGGGTGGCCAATTACGCGCCGCAGAAAAGCAAGGTTGGTGCGCACGCCGCCAACGCAGGTCTCATCCAGCATCGCCAGCAAACGCAGGCGCGCTTCTTCACGGTTTTCACCCCAGGCGATGAGTTTGCCGAGCATCGGGTCGTAGA